>ENA-OUQF01000040-OUQF01000040.1-human-gut-metagenome-genome-assembly--contig:-NODE-40-length-150613-cov-7.154273_pt1 | contig 150613 bp, 134 predicted proteins | sample MGYA00237947_ERZ548826 | MGnify/ENA primary metagenome ERZ548826 (study PRJEB26490, sample SAMN05194701) | human gut metagenome | biome: terrestrial biome; feature: human-associated habitat... | reverse complement strand
CTTTTTTTTGCTTTTGGATAACTGCACAGCAAGATAGCATTTCTTGTCGAATTTTGTCAGCAAAGTGCATAATAAAGAAGTGCTTTCTCTTTCAATTATACTTGCCCTATATCTATTTTTATAAAACACAGCTCAAATCTTTTACTGTATTTTCCTTATCTTCCGCAGCATTTCTTATATTTCTTTCCGCTCCCACATGGGCATGGGTCATTGCGTCCCACCTTTGACGACGGTTTTATCCCCGGTATCATTTGCGCCTTTACTTGGGCAGGCAGGTCTGATTCCTCGATCTTCCGCACCATATCACTGGCATTAAGCTCACCGTTCTGCAACATATCCCTAATATTAGGTCCAAACGATATTTCGGGTATTGTATGTTTCCTATACTTTCTCGACAGCTCAACCGGAGTATATCCCCTGTTTGCAGGCAGACGTGTATTGTTGTTAAGGTCATAAACCAGTCCCATAAATTCGTTCAGCTGACTTTCGCTCATGGGCATCTTCATACGTTCCAGCATATCCGCTATTTCGCCCGTTATGTCAGCTTTATCTTCGCAAATGATAATAGTATAGCAGTCAGCCGCAAGGTCCTCCGCCTGACTTTTGCTTTTTCTCAGCTTTTCACGCACAAATTTCTGAAGTGTCCTCATCTGCGGTGTCTGCGGGATATAAAAATCGTCCCTGTATTTCAGCGTTTCTTCCTTTGAAAGCATACAAAGCGGCTTGCCCGCCTGAGCATTGTGCATATCATAAAAGTATTCATAATCAATATCCACCAGACTTTCATGAACTATCATGCGCTCCATAGGCTCAGGCTTTGGCGCATCATTATACAGCTCATCAACACCCAAAATATAATAAAATCTGCCCTCAGGCATATCATGCCGCATGATCTCGGAAAAAGCGATAAACTTTTCCTTTGTCAGCAAGTCCTTGTTCTGCTCATTGATTATACCGAAAGCGTCCTCCAGCGGAAGAATATTGTACAGGTTTGCAAAAGCGTCAAAATAATCCTTCAGAAGCTTGATGATATCATCGGAAAGCTCCAGTTTTTTGTACATTCTGTTCAATGTGCTCTCAGCATACTGTCTCGGAAATCTGCTCATTCATTTTCCTCCCCATAAATCCCTATCAATTCACTGTACAGTTCGCCTATCTCATATCCATATCCCCAGCCTATATCCTGTGCCTCTTCGTTCAGCCTATCAAGGCGCATTCTTACAGAATGCAGGAAATCACTCCCGCCCGACTGCTTAACATTTTCACAGAAATCGGCAAATACCGAAATAAGACTGCTGTAAAACGCTTCATTAACGTCGCCGTATTCATTGGTATATGCCGTTCCCAACTCAACATAATAAAGTTCAAAGTCAAAATAATCCTCTTTATTTTTAGCCGTCTTTTTAAATTCCGACAGGACTGCTTTGGCATTTCTGAGACTAAGTGATGCTTTTGAAAAGAAAATATCATACAGCTGCTTCTTGGCATTTGCCAACAAAGCTGCCTGCACCTCTTCGCCGCCAAACTCCGCATCAAGAATATTGCGGCACATTTTGTCATTTTTATACAGTTTGACGATGAGCGCAATAAGCTCATTTTTCTCCATAGTGTTAAGCTTATTTTTAAGTTCCGTTACTTTCATAATAAAATTCCAACCTTAAATTCCAGTAATGTCGATCAGTAATACTAAGAACCAATTAAAAACTATACAAAAAATCGAGCATAATCTTGCGTATATGGATTATGCGATGATTTTTTGTCTATAGTTTTATTGGTGATTAGTATAAAGCCTGTCATATCAATTTCACCTTTTGATATTGCCGTCTGCCGATCCCTGCTTTAATTATACTATTTTGCAGCCCGCAAGTCAATCAAAATAATCCCCCAACGCTCAACTATTTCTTGACAACACCTCCCCCACCTGATATAATTAAACTATTATAATGTCAAAATTTGTCGTATTATACGGAGTTGGTAACGATGTCACGCAAAACTGCTTTTGTCGGCTTTTCTTACATGGCAGGGCTTTTGCTGGCGTCGTTTTTCTCTGCCCCGCTGTCCATAGCCATAGGAGCCGTGCTGCTGGGCTTCGGACTGTGCACCGTTTTCATCTTCCGTCCCAAGCATTCAGGCAGCTTTTACCGCAGCGCAGTGTGCGCCATCGCCTGCTGCGTAGGGCTTTGGATATACAGCGGATATGACATGACCGTCTGCCGGAATATCACTGCCAATATTGGCAACTTCAGCGGAACGGTCACAATAGAGCAGTCCACAGTATATTCCGAGGAAAAAGCCTTTTATATCGCCCATTGCACCTTTCCCAACGGAGCTTCGGGCAATGTGGGATTTTTCGACCGCCGTTCCGACCTTGTAAAAGGCGATAAAATCACTCTTTCAGGTCAGCTTTACGCTCCCGAAAACACAGGCTTTTTCAATTCAGCCGACTATTACCGCTCAATGAACGTTTTTCTGCTGATGAAAAGTGTCCGCACAAGCGGATATGAGATAAAGGAGCACAACTTCTACCGCACTCTTGATGATTTCAGGCACAACGTCTCCGATACTATAAGAAAATACGTCTCCTCGGAAGAAGGCGAGCTGCTTATCGGAATGCTTTTCGGCAGCAGCAAATGGAATATGTCCGACAGAACTGAAAATCTGCTGTACCGTGCGGGAATAGGCCACGTCGCCGCCGTTTCGGGACTGCATATGTCCGTTGCCGCAGGAATTGCCGCCGCTCTGGCAATAGCGCTCCGCCTGCCGAAATGGGGGCAGTTCATATCAGTGACGGCAGTGTCATTGCTTTTCGCCATGACCGCAGGCTTTACCCCCTCTGTTGTCAGAAGCCTTATAATGGTAATGTTCGTCTGGGCGGCAGGCATATTCAACAGGCGCAGCGACAGCCTTACCTCCCTTGCCGCCGCAATTATAATAATGACAATATCCTCGCCATTTATCGTGAGAAGCACATCTTTCCTGTTGTCCGTTTCGGGAACCATAGGCACAGCCGTGCTTTCGCCCATGTTCATAAACGCCTGCGAAAAGAAGATGGAGCGCAAAACAGACCTGCCCTATCATGTGGGAGCGCTAACCTCCGCACTTTGCTCCTCTTTATGCGCAGCTGCGGCAGTTTTCCCCGTGTCAGCCCTCACATTCGACCAGATATCAATAGCCTCTCCCCTGACAAATCTTCTGCTGTCGCCCCTATGCACCGCAGCCATTGCAATAGCCGCCATAGGCGCACTGCTCTGCATACTCCCATTCACATTCATAAGCGGCGGACTTTTCCTTGCGGCAGGACTGATATGCCGCCCCATACTTGCTGTTGCAAAGCTCATTGGCAGCAGCGATATCATAATGATACCCACGGGCACAGAGCTTACCGCTCCCCTTGTGGCAATAGCCGTAATATCCGCAGCATTGTGCCTGATACTGACCCATGATAAGATGTATTTTGTGCTGACCTGCCTTTCAGCTGCACTGGTCAGCGTTGTCTGCATAGAAATATATCGGCTCATTCCCACGGGATATACCGAGATAAGCGTGCTGACAGACGGCAGCGGCTGTGTAATTGTCGTTAAGAATGACAGCTGCTCCCAGATATATGACTATATGGGAACACGCAGCGGAGCAAAGGCAGCATACAGGTCAATAGCAGGCTCAGGCGGCTCTGCTGCGGCGTTTGCGGCAGTCACAAAGCAGTGCGCATACTCCGAAAGCGTGTATAAAGGACTGTTTGAGGGCATTGCCGTTCTTTCTCCCGTAACAAAAAGCGGCTTGACTTATTCGGCGGAAGATAATATAATTAAATTCGGCAATACCGTCTATTATCCCCATGAAAATTACAGCATTATCGAAACGGACGGGGTGAAGATCTTGTGCGTTACGGGAAAGGCCGAGCTTCCCGATGAAAGGTTTGACCTGTGCATCTACAGCTGCTCGGCTGATGTTTATGCCGATGCCGCCTATTATACAGTGGCGGACAGCGATTTTAAAGGAAAAATATCACCATTCGGCAGCACAGGCACGGAATACATAGCGGATAACGGCGTACTTTACCCAAAGGAGGGCGTATCGTGGCTTCGGTGAACGAAAAGGAGCTTACAAGGATAATAAAAAGCGGCGAACTGTCAGGCGTTTACTACCTTTACGGCACCGACTTGTACAGCGTTGAGAAATACAAGCGTGAAATGGTCAAGCGCACCGTCAAGGCAGGCGACGAGACATACAACCTCCATGAATTTGAGGGCAAGGACATTGATACCGATGGTCTCAGCGAGGCTGTTGACGGCTTCCCCATGTTTGCGGACAAGCTTTGCGTCACCGTCTGCGACCTTGACCTTGAGGAAGAGACAAAGCAACGCCCGGGTCACAGAAAGCTTGATGAAACACGCATGAAGCAGCTGACGGAGACCGTCTCCAACGTGCCCGATACCACCGTGCTAATCTTCTACACCGCAAACATAAACGTCTGCGGCGGCAAAAGATATCCCACCCCAAAAAACAAGAAGCTCATCGACCTTGTTGCCAAAAAAGGCACGGTCTGCGAGATAAACGTAAAATCACGTAGCGAGTCCGTAAGGATAATATGCGCCGAGTCCTCAAAGCGTGGCTCTGCCATGGACGACAAGGCGGCAGGTCTGCTTTTTGACCGCTGCTGCGGCAATATGACCATGATAATGAACGAACTTGACAAGCTGACCTCCTATGCGGACGGCAAAAGCATCGACGTTCACACCGTAGAGCTGCTCACCCCCGACAGCGGCGATGCCAAAAGCTACAGCCTGGCGGACGCAGTTGCGGCAGGCAATATGAACCGTTCCATGGAGCTTTTCAAGGAGCTTATAAACGATCCCGAGAACACCCCGGTGTATCTGCTTTACGTGCTTACAGGCAGCATGAACGACCTTTACAGGGCTCGCCTTGCGCTGGACTATAACCACGGTCTCCCCGAAATAATGAAAGACTTCGGCTACTCGCCCAGCGTGGAATTTCGTGTAAAAAATGCCCTCTCCTCCGTCCGCAGAACGGATATCCGCCACCTGAGGAAGTGCCTTGAGATACTTGCAAAGGCAGATATTGATATGAAGTCAAGCGGTGCAGACCCGGCGGTCATACTGGAAAAAGCAATAGTAGAAATGCTTGCACGATAAAACATATAAGGAAAAAAATCAAAATGATAAACATAGAACAGGCCGTTATAGTTGAGGGAAAGTACGATAAAATAAAGCTCTCCTCCGTGATAAACGGCGTAATAATCTGCACGGACGGCTTTCATATTTTCAAGGACAAGGAAAAAATGAAGCTTATCCGCCATTATGCCGAGAAAAAGGGCATAATAATCCTGACAGACAGCGACGCTGCGGGCTTTAAGATAAGAAACTACCTTAAAGGCTCCGTTGGCGGCAACATCATAAATGTATATATCCCTGATATTTTCGGCAAGGAGCGCAGAAAAGCAGAGCCTTCCAAGGAGGGCAAGCTGGGCGTTGAGGGCATGAGCGAGGAAGTCCTGCTGGAAGCTTTCAGAAGAGCGGGCGTTAATGACATAGGCGGCGCCCCGAAAGGCGGCATAGACAAAATGCTTCTTTATGAGCTGGGCTATTCGGGCGCTCCCGATTCGTCAATGCGCCGCAAAATGCTGCTTGAAGCCCTTGACCTGCCGTCTCTGCTCACCGCAGGGGCAATGGCAGATATCCTTAACACCATGATATCCCCCAAAGAGCTGGAAGAGCTTACGGAAAAACTTTTTTCCTCTGAAGAAAGGACTGATATATAACTTGGTTTTCTCACAGCTGACTTTTCTGTACTATTTCCTGCCTATCGTAATGATAGTCTATTTTTTTGCGTCTGATAAGATAAGAAATGTGCTGATCTTCATTACGGGGCTGTTTTTTTACGCATGGGGCGAGCCTTTTTATGTGTGCCTTATGCTGCTTTCCACAGCCATTGACTACACCGCAGGCAGGCTAATGGCAAAATATGATGACGACAACAAAAAGCGAAAAATTTGCCTGATAGTTTCCGTCTGCATGAACGTAGGTCTGCTGGCGATATTCAAGTACAGCGACTTCCTTATCGACAGCTTCAACGGAGTTTTCGGCACAAGCATCACAAATCCCGTGGTGCTGGTAAATAAAGTGCTTAACAGCCTGTATCCCTTCGGACTGAACGAAAAGCGTGTGGAGCTGCCCATAGGCATATCTTTCTACACGTTCCAGTCAATGTCATATACCATTGACCTGTACCTGAGGAATATCAAGGTGCAGAAAAGCTTTCTGAACTTCGCATCATATGTCTCACTGTTCCCCCAGATAGTGGCAGGCCCTATCGTCCGCTACGAGGACGTGGCAAACGAGCTGGAGTCAAGAACAGTGAACATCGCAAAAATAAGCGCAGGCATCGGACTTTTTGTAAAGGGACTTGCCAAAAAGGTGCTTCTCGCAAACAACATCGGCATGGTCTGGACGCAGATAAAGGCAATGGACTACAGCACTATTTCGGTGGCTACCGCATGGCTGGGAATAATCGCCTTTGCATTCCAGATATATTTTGACTTCTCGGGCTATTCCGATATGGCAACAGGTCTGGGCAAAATGCTGGGCTTCGAGTTTCCCAAAAACTTCGACCACCCCTATATCTCAAAGAGCATAAGCGAATTCTGGCGCAGATGGCACATCACGCTGGGAAGCTGGTTCAGGTCGTATGTGTATATCCCCCTTGGCGGCAACAGGAACGGCAATTTCAAGACCTACCGCAACCTGTTCATAACCTGGGCGCTGACAGGACTCTGGCACGGAGCCAGCTGGAACTTTATCCTCTGGGGACTGTTCTTCGGCGTGCTCATAATCATCGAGCGCCTTGGCTTCGGCAAGATACTTGAAAAGCTGCCCTCGGCGGTAAGTATGCTCTACACCTTTGTTATGGTGCTCTTCGGCTGGGTGCTCTTCGATACGGACACTCTGGCGGACGCAGGCAGATATTACGCCGCAATGTTCGGCGCAGGCGGCAGCCTTGTTGACAGCTACGCAAGATATACCATCGCTTCAAATGCAGTTATGCTGACGCTTTGTATCCTTATTTCAGGCGGACTGGGCAGCAGGCTCATAAGCTTCTGCGAGGAAAAGAACAAGCGTGCATCGGCAGTGGCAGGCGTTGCCGTAAAGATAGGCGGGCTGCTCATCTGCACCGCATATCTTGTGGGTGCTACCTACAATCCGTTCCTGTATTTCAGATTTTAAGGTGAGGTTTTATGGCAGACAAAGAAAAAAATACCCGTTCCGCCGCTTCAAAGGAACGTTATTTTCAGGCAGGCGTGGCTCTGGTGACAGTGCTGATGTTCTTCGGCATACTCATAGGACTGGGCTGCGTCACAACCTTTTCCGAAAAGGAAAGCTTCTCGGAAAACCAGAACAAAGCGCTGGCTTCTTTCCCGAAATTCAGCGGCAAAAGGCTCTTCAACGGCAGCTTCACAAGCGGACTGGAAACATATGTCTCCGACCATTTTGCATGGCACGATGAATGGATAACCGCTCAGACCTATTCCGAGCTTGCCCTTGGCAAAAAAGAGCGCAACAACGTCTATTTCATGAAAAACGGCGGACTGGCGGAAAAAATATCCGAGCCTGATATGACCGTCGTGGGAAAGAGCATCAGCGGCATACAGCAGTTCGCAACAGATAACGGCATAATGCCCTACATTATGATAGTCCCCACCCAGGCGGAGATATACAGCGATATGCTCCCCACGGACGCACCAAATCCCGATCAGGCAGAGTTCATAAATAACGTGTATTCGCAGCTGGACGGCTACGCAGTGCCCATAGACGTGTATTCCGTCCTCAGCGCCAACCGTGACGACTATATCTACTACCGCACCGACCACCACTGGACAACACAGGGCGCATTCCTCGGCTATACCGCAGCCGCAAAGAAAATGGGAATATATCCCCTCTCCGAGGATTTTTACGACGTGGAGCACGCCAGCGACAAGTTCAGGGGAACATTCTACTCAAAGGTGCTGTACAACGGCATAAAGCCCGATACCATCGACATCTGGCACCTGTCGGAAAACGAGACACAGCCCGAGGTCGAGATATACTCCACCTTTGGCGAGGAACCTACCATACACGACGGAATGTACTTCCGTGAGTATCTGGACGTAAAGGATAAATACAGCACATTCTTCGGCACAAATCAGCCGATGATAACCATACGCACAGGTCATGAGGGCGGAAAGCTCCTTATGTTCAAGGACAGCTACGCACACTGCTTTGCCCCCTTTATGACCGAGCATTACAGCGAGATAACCATGGTTGACCTGAGATATATCCAAATATCCTATAAAGAGCTTATAGATGTTTCGGACTACGATCAGGTGCTGTTCCTTTATAACGCCTCCACATTTATGTCGGACGAGAATATCAAAAAGCTTTCGTATTGAGCCAATAAAAGTAAAAGGCTGTTGCACCAGATGCAGCAGCCTTTTTCATACTAAGCACCAATTAAAAACTATACAAAAAATTGAGCATAATCTTGCGTATATGGATTATGCGATGATTTTTTGTCTATAGTTTTATTGGTGATTAGTATAACTCTGCGACAAGGACCACTCATAACCCTGAAAAGTTTTTATAAAACCCTCACTCGCACTTCTTCCCTGCCGCAGCAAGCATCTCATTCATGCTGCGCTCAAAATCCTCAGCCCTCATAAGAGCAATGCCCTGAGCATCATCGCCCAGCACCACAAGCCTGTCGCCGCTTTTTATGCCGAACAGCTCCCGTGCCGCCTTGGGTATCACTATCTGCCCACGCTCGCTGACAGTCACCGTACCCCAGATGTGCTTGCCCTTGGGTGCGGGAGCAATGGTCATGCCCTCCTGCTCTGTCCTGAAATTAAGCAGCGAATCCACCGTAGTTCCGTAATATTCCGCCAGCAATGCGCACTTTTCCACATCAGGTACAGTCTCGCCCTTTTCCCACTTGGCATACGCCTGACGGGAAATGCCCACTATCTCCGCCGCTTCCTCCTGGGAAAGCCCGTGAAGATCTCTAAGCACCGCAAGATTTTTACTAAGCATATCATCATTCCTTTTCCGAAAGACTGTTCACAGCATCGATATATTCCCTGCTGTGAACGGTATGTATCACATGGTCGCCGGTCTCCGTCTCGATAAATGTGCAGTTTTCTATGTATCCCGCAGCCCTGTTTGCCTGCTCAGCAGAAGCGGCGCAGAGATATACACCTGTGTCCGCAATGCTTTCCTTGGCGTGGATATATACGCACGGCACTTTTATATCCGAAAGTATCCTGCTGTGGGAATAGCCGTGGTTCCATGATAAGTCATAGAAATGCTCACCGTAGGCATGGTCATAATGTCTGGCATACTCAAACACATTCCACACGGAGGAGGGCATGAAAAATATCTTCACAGCCTCTTCAGGGTGCTTCTCATGATATTTCTGAGCATAGTCCGCTATGGAGGGCATACTGTCCTTCATATAAAGCTGCCCCCAGTAGCAGTGCCGCAGATAATATGCTTCCCAGCACTCCGACTTGTCCGACAGGTCATAGTCATGAAGAGGCTTGTAGGTGTCAAGATAAGCAAAGCTGTTCTCCCAGCCCTCGCCCTCAACGGAGAAAACAGGCGGATCCTCCAGCACAGCTCCGGCAATATTTTCACCGCCGTATGCCGCAATGTAAGCCGCCGTCAGCGCTCCGTTTGAATGACCTGCCACAACGGTCTTTTCGCCTATGACCTCGTTTATGAAGGTAATGATATCATCGCCGTTCACGTCCAGATAATAAAGGCTCTCATCATGTAAAGAACCGCCGTGACCATACACATCAACCGCATAAATGTGCCACTTTTCTGAAAGCTCGGGCATAACAAGGGCATAGTCCTGCCATATGCTCATCTGACCGTGGATAAGCAGCAGCGGGGGCTTGTCATTTTCGACCTCCCCGTAATTTATCACCCTGCCCGACGGCAGCGTGAACTGCTTTTCAACAGCATTCACCGACTTCAGTGCCTTTTCATACCTGTCATACCAGTGCAGATTTTTATAGCAATACCCGCCAAAGCACGCCGCAGCAATAACTATCAGCACCGCAAGAATTATCAGTACGATCATCATAACCTTTTTCATATAATACCCCTTTCGGAAAAGCTCTTATGATAATTGTACTATCGTTCCGCCTGCATATCAACCATACACACTTTACATATTTATCCGATTTTTGTAAGCTTTGGTTGCACTAATTATAGCAAAGTGCGGCGCTGATGTCAATAAATCGGATTTCTGTTGACACGCCCGATCTGACGTGATGTAATTTTTAAGTTGATGAAAAGGAGAATATCATGACTTTAAACCGAAGAACTATCCCTATACTTGACCCACGCACTTATCGGCGTAACATCGCTGGTTTTTGCCGCAAAGGGCAACGTCTGGGCGCAGATACTTATGATAATTTTCAGCATACTTTATACTAATCACCAATAAAACTATAGACAAAAAATCATCGCATAATCCATATACGCAAGATTATGCTCAATTTTTTGTATAGTTTTTAATTGGTGCTTAGTATTACGGCATCATCTCAATCCGTTTCCGATACTGGGGCGAAATGATAACCTATCTTGGCATGACCCTGCCGATGGCGGTAAGGTCAACGGTCACATGGATAAGGACCCCCTCAGCCGAAAACGGCAGCCAGGTGCAGATACAAAAGCTGACCCGCAGGCACATCACAGGTCTTGCCATCAGCGGTACGGCTGTCACGGCAGTGTTCTACTTCATACTTGCCGCCCTTGACACGCCCAACTTAGTTTTCAGCACTATTTCGGTGATAACAAGCTTCCTTGCCGCAGCCCTCACCATGCTCCGCTCCTCGTATTATGCGCTGGGCTATGCTGCAAATGACATTGCGCTTATCGTTCTCCGGATGCTGGCTGCGCTGAAATACCCGTCATATCTGCCTGTAGCGGTGAATTTTATTATATTTTCCCTTAATGATATGTATGGCATTGTAAGCTGGAAAAAGCGTGAGCTTCAGCAGGCGTTGTAATATAAATAGGGCTGTTACGGTGTTAAGCTGTAACAGCCCTTTGTGTTTATTTGTGCTGATTTTTTCGTTTGCCCGCATACTAAAAAAAGGCTGCTGCAACCTGTGCAACAGCCTCTTTTTTATCCGTCAGAACTTACTTCTTGAAGGACTTGATGCCCTTGGGAGCCTTGGGCTGATATGTAAATACCAGGCAAGCAGTGTTAGCGGATTTTACTGCGCTCTTTTCAGCAGCCTTTGCAGCGATCTTGAGAAGTGTCTTTTTCATAATTTTTTCCTCCTGTAAAATAAAATTGTGTCCTCAGCAAGCCTGTATCAGGAAAACTTTCTGAGATTGACCGTCATCAATGCGGCAACCGCCGCAAATGAACATGATAAAGGGAAGAATACAGCGTCATATCCAAAGATGAAAGCCGCCGCACCTATCAGCAGATACGCAGCTGCGAGTATAACTGCCTTTTTGCGGTAAATGACCTTTTCCTCATCGGTAAGTGGGTTATTTTCGCTTTCTGAGGGAGAAAAGACTGCTATGACCGCAAACGCAGCCGCATCAACGACCGCCAGAACAGGTCTCAGCGCTCCTATATCCGCTCTGCACACCATTGCCACCGCCAGATACAATATGAGCGATACCGCCATACATCTCATAGGAGTTTTGCAGTGATATCCACCCGCATATTGTCGCAGGGACAGGTAAACGATTGAGAACACCGCACCTATAAAAAGCGTATCCGTCACAATGGCAGTCAGCAGGATAACAGAGTAAAAGACGACCCTCAGCAGAAACAACTCCATGCCGTAAGCGTAGATATCCCGCTCTGACTCGGATATGAGCTTTTCGCTGAGAAGCTTGTCCGCAAGCCTGTTTGAGAGCCTTTCGAGCATCTTTTCTCCCTCCCTTCCGCTTATCTTGTTATAATTATATCCATAATTTTCCTTTTGCGCAACAGCGAAAAAGCACTACTTTTGTCGAAAAAAGTCAGTTAATGCAATATTATGTCACATTCAATGAAAATATCTTTTTTGTACAAATAATATATGATTTTATTGTATATATTTAAGGTACATATTCAGACCCTATCCGGGTATCTCAGAGAATATTGTGTTCATCTGCGGAAAAATCAGAAAAATTGCTCGGAAACTATTGCAAAAAATAAAAAAATAGAGTATAATAAAAATATAGAAGCGGTGTCTAACCGCATAATAAGCTTGGAGGTATAATATAATGTCAAGATTAGTTTCCGCTAAGGACATGCTCATCAAAGCACGTGACGGCAAGTATGCTGTTGCTCAGATCAACATCAACAACCTTGAATGGACAAAGGCTGTACTTCAGACTGTTCAGGAACTCAAGGCTCCTGTTATCCTCGGTGTTTCCGAAGGCGCTGGTAAATATATGTGCGGTTTCAAGACCGTAGAGGCTATGGTAAGCGCTATGATGGACAGCCTGGACATCACTGTTCCTGTTGCTCTTCACCTCGACCACGGTACCTTTGAGGGAGCAAAGGCTTGCATCAACGCAGGCTTCTCTTCCATCATGTTCGATGGTTCTCACTATCCTATCGCTGAGAACATTGAAAAGACCACTGCTCTTGTTCACACCTGCGACGTTCTCGGTCTCTCCCTCGAGGCTGAGGTTGGTTCCATCGGCGGCGAAGAAGACGGCGTAGTTGGTATGGGCGAGTGCGCTGATCCCGACGAGTGCAAGGCTGTTGCAGACCTTGGCGTAACAATGCTCGCAGCAGGTATCGGCAATATCCACGGCAAGTATCCCGCAAACTGGCCCGGCCTCCGTTTCGACGTTCTCGAAGCAATCAAGGCTAAGACCGGCGATATGCCTCTCGTACTTCACGGCGGCACAGGTATCCCCGACGATATGATCCAGAAGGCAATTTCTCTCGGCGTTGCAAAGATCAACGTTAACACCGAGTGCCAGCTGGTATTCCAGGAAGCTACCAGAAAGTACATCGAAGAGGGCAAGGACCTTCAGGGCAAGGGCTTCGACCCCAGAAAGCTCCTCAACCCCGGTTTCGAAGCTATCAAGGCAAAGGTTGCCGAGAAGATCACTACTTTCGGCTCCGTTGGCAAGGCTTAATCGGATCTCAGCATAAAAATTACGGCGTATCTCGTTTGAGATACGTCGATTTTTTATTTTCCAAACGCACATTGCACCGCAAGGATAAAGAATATAAGCTTGTCTGCGGCAGGGTCAAAAAGCCTGCGTGCAAACAAGCCCGCTCATACTAAGCACCAATTAAAAACTATACAAAAAATTGAGCATAATCTTGCGTATATGGATTATGCGATGATTTTTTGTCTATAGTTTTATTGGTGATTAGTATCAGTCCCCCGCTGTTCAGTGAAACAGTATAGACGGTCATGCAGAAAACCATCATCTTTCCACATAAAATAAAAAAGCCGCCTGACATTTTGTGCTGTACTTCGTTTTGGAACACAGCATGCCTATCAGGCGGCTTATATTATAATATCACATTTTCACGTCTGATGTCATAAACATCTGATACTAATTCTTACTTATAGATCTCTTCCTTGTCAATAAGCGCAAAACCGCCGTCGCTGAGAGCCTTGGCAGCAGCGTCATTGTCCGATACACGGATAACGAAATCCGCATTTCCCGCAGACTGACCTGTTACAGCGTAAAGGTACTTGATGTTTACATCAGCCTTTCTCAGCACCTCCATAGCGCTGTAAAGTGCGCCGGGCTTGTCGGAAACGGAGAACGCAAGCACCTCGGTGATGTTTGCGGTAAAGGAATTGTCCTTGAGGATCGTCAGAGCCTTTTCGGGAGAGTTTACGATAAGGCGGATAATACCGAAATCAGCAGTGTCAGCAACGGTAAGAGCCTTTACGTCAACGCCCTCTCTGCCGAGAAGTGCCATAACATCGGCAAGTCTGCCTGTCTTGTTTTCAACGAAAACGGAAATCTGTTCAACAAACATAGTCAGCGCTCCTTTATGAAATTACTTTGTAAACTTGTTCTTGATAGCACGCTTGTCGTTAACTCTTACTGCCTTGCCTGTGGAGCGTGCAAGTGTCTTAGGCTCCACAAGCTTAACGCTTACGCCTACGCCGATAGCGGAGTCGATAGCAGCCTTGACCTTCTTCTTGTAAGCCTCAAGGGTCTTGATCTCGTCGCCGAACATATCCTCTCTCATCTCGACCTGAACTTCAAGAGTATCAAGGTTATTGACACGGTCAACCTCCAGGAAGTAGTTGGTAGCCTTGCTGTCAACACTGAGAAGAGCGGACTCGATCTGTGATGGGAATACGTTAACGCCTCTGATGATGAGCATATCGTCGGTTCTGCCCTGAGGCTTCAGCATTCTTACGAGGGTTCTGCCGCACTCGCACTTGTCGTAAACGAGAGTAGCAATATCTCTTGTTCTGTAGCGGATAAGAGGAAGTGCTTCCTTGGTGATGCAGGTGAATACCAGCTCGCCCTGCTGACCTGCGGGAAGAACTTCAAGTGTATCGGGGTCGATGATCTCGGGGATAAAGTGATCCTCGCAGATGTGCATACCACACTGGCATTCGCACTCGCAGGAAACGGAGGGACCCATTATCTCGGAAAGTCCATAGATGTCGTAAGCCTTGATGCCAAGACCTGCCTCTATCTCCTTTCTCATCTCCTCAGTCCAAGGCTCTGCGCCGAAAACGCCTGCCTTGAGCTTGAACTCGTCCTTGCTGATGTTGTTTTCCTTCATAAGCTCGATAAGGCTGATAGCATATGAAGGTGTCATGCAGATGATAGAGGAACCGAAATCCTTGAACAACTGGAGCTGTCTCATGCTGTTTCCTGCGGAAGCGGGAATAGCGGTAGCACCCAGCTTCTCAGCGCCGTAGTGGAGACCAAGACCGCCTGTGAAAAGGCCGTAGCCGTAGGAAATGTGAATGAAATCGTCCTTTGTTCCGCCAACGGATACCAGCGCTCTTGCTGCGCACTCAGCCCACATATCAATATCATGTGCTGTGTAGCCAACGACCGTCTGCTTGCCTGTTGTGCCTGAGCTTGCGTGGATACGTACAACGTCCTTCATGGGGGAAGCGAACATTCCGTAAGGATAGTTGTCTCTCAGGTCCTGCTTGACGGTAAAGGGAAGCTTCTGAAGGTCTGCGATACTCTTGATGTCCTCGGGCTTAACGCCTGCTTCGTCCATTTTCTTGCGGTAGGGTGCTACGTTTTCATAAACACGTCTTACAGTTCTGGAAAGACGGTAGGACTGGAGAGCCTCCAGCTCGCTTCTGGGAGCACATTCGATCTCGGGCTTATAGTATTTCATGGGATTTTCCTCTTTTCATAGAAATATTTATAACTTACGCATTTCTGCCCAGTCCAAAGGCCTTTTTGTTGACTTCAAGCACCTTGGCGGGAACGCACTGTTCAAGTGCGTCGTTCCATACCTTGTCGCCGAAGTCCAGAATGTGGGAGATAACTCCCATAAGAACAACGTTTACAGCACGGCTTGTTCCTGCCTGCTCGGCAAGGCTGAGAGCGTCAACTGCGATAACGTCCTCACCAAGCGATTTGAGCGTGTCAACGATATTTGCGGGATACTGTGCCGCACCTGTGATAACAGGCATAGGCTCGATCTCCTGAGTGTTCATGACCAGCTTGCCGCCCTTTTTCAGGAAGGACACCCATCTTGCGGCTTCAAGAGCCTCAAAGGAAACGATAATGTCTGCCTGACCCTTTTCGATAACGGGAGAATATACCTTCTCGCCAAACTTAATGTATGTAACAACGGAACCGCCTCTCTGAGACATTCCGTGAACCTCGCTGACCTTTACGTCATAGCCCTGTGACAGCAGCACATTTCCCAGAATACGGCTTGCAAGCAGCGTACCCTGTCCGCCGACGCCTACCAGCATTATAGATTTAGTTTCCAATTTATTTCATTCCTTTCAGCGGATTTTATTCTTCAATAGCGTCAAACTTGCACATCTGAGTACACAGACCGCAGCCAACGCAAAGGGTGTTGTCTATCTTAGCCTTGCCTGTTGACATGGAAATGGCAGGGCAGCCGATCCTCATGCAGGCCTTGCAGGAGCGGCACTTGTCGGGATCCACCTTAACAGGAGGCTTGTGCTTAACGGTTTTCAGCAGGGCACAGGGACGGCGGGTAATGATAACAGAGGGAGCGTCCGCAGCCAGCTCTTCCTTGATAACAGCCTCGGTCTCGGCAAGGTTTGCGGGGTCAACAACTCTTACTCTGTCGATTCCCACAGCATGGCAGACAGCCTCGATGCTTACAGCGGAAGCAGGGTCGCCCTTGATGTTGAAGCCGTTGGCAGGGTTGTTCTGATGACCGGTCATGCCTGTGATGGAGTTATCCAGAACGATAACAGTGGAATTGCTTGCGTTGTACGCAATATTTATAAGACCTGTGATACCCGAATGGATAAAGGTGGAGTCGCCGATCACTGCAACAGCCTTGTGCTCATATTCACCCTTGCGGGCAATGTTGAAGCCGTGGAGACCGCTGACGGAAGCGCCCATGCAGATAGTGGTATCCATAGCGCAGAGAGGAGCGGCAGCGCCAAGAGTGTAGCAGCCGATATCGCCGCTGACCATAACGCCAAGCTTTTTCAGGGTGTAGAACACACCTCTGTGAGGACATCCTGCGCACATTACAGGAGGACGGACGGGAACATTCTCGGGGTATGTAACAAACTCGTCCTTTTCGCCCAGGATCTTGTCCTTGAGATAGCTCTGGGAATATTCGCCCAGATATGTAAACTCAGCCTTGCCGATGGGGTCAAGACCTATCTTGCGGCAGTGAGTCTCGATAATGTCGTCCAGCTCTTCGATAACGTAAAGCTTCTTTACCTTTGCGGCAAAGTCCTTGATGAGCTTTACAGGCAGAGGATTGATAAGTCCCAGCTTCAGGTAGCTTGCCTTGTCGCCCAGAGCTTCCTTTGCGTATTCATATGCAATGCCAGAGGTGATAACGCCTATCTCATCACTGTTCATCTCAACGGTGTTGAAAGGGCAGTCCTCAGCATATTCGGTGAGCTTTTTCAGTCTCTCCTCAACAACAACATGGCGCTTGATGGCATTTGCGGGCATCATAACGTACTTGCCGATATTCTTCTCATACTTGCCGATGTCGTGAGGAACTCTCTCGCACTCCTCAACAACGCTCTGGGAGTGGGAAACTCTTGTGGAAAGACGCAGAATAACGGGAGTATCGAACTTTTCAGAAAGCTCATACGCCATCTTTGTAAATTCCTTGCACTCGCCCGAGTCAGAAGGCTCCACCATAGCCACCTTTGAAGCAATGGCATAATGACGGCTGTCCTGCTCGTTCTGGCTGGAGTGCATTCCGGGGTCGTCGGCAACGCCGATAACAAGTCCGCCGTTCACGCCCGAATAAGCCACGGTAAAGAGAGGGTCGGCAGCAACGTTAAGACCAACGTGCTTCATTGCGCAGAATGAACGTGCGCCGCCGATGCTGGCACCAATGGCAGTTTCGCAGGCAACCTTCTCGTTGGGCGCCCACTCGGAGTGGAAATCATCATATTTAGCAGCAAACTCGGTAATTTCGGTGCTGGGTGTGCCCGGGTAGGAGGAAACAACGTCAACCCCCGCCTCGTACAGACCTCTGGCAACCGCCTGATTGCCAAGCATTAACTTTGACATATATAAAACCATCCTTTCAGAATTGCTGTTTAGCGGTATCCAATATATTATAACATATTTCGTGCCGCTTGCCAATAGCTTTTGAAAAAATCTCACATTTCCAAAGAAAAAGTTCAGTTGTTTTGAGCAGTATGCCAAAAAATCACCCCTGACGATATTATCCTCAGGGGCGATTTTATAGTTAAAAATTACTTCTGTATCTTTCTTCTTGCTGTAACGAATGCCGCAGCCGCAATAAAGGAGATAGCCGCTGTGCAGATCACAGCAGGAACGGAAGAGCTTTCTTCTGCAGTTCCGTCTGCATACATTCCGCTGCCGGAGGAGACATCTTCCGAGCTGTCGGTGTCTGTTCCTGTGGTCTTACCGGAATGGTCGGAATCTGTGTCGGTGCCTGTAGTCTTGCCTGAACCGTCGGAATCGGAATCAGTGTCAGTCTTTCCTGTGGAATCGCCGCCATATGTCTTGTCGCCGTCATCAGTGGTGCTGCTGCCGCCGTTGGTGTTGTTTCCGCCATTGCCGCCATTGCCGCCGTTTCCACCATTGTTGTCATTTCCACCGTTGCCGCCATTGCCGCCGTTGCCGCCGTTGCCGCCGTTTCCGCCATTGTTGTCATTTCCACCGTTGTTGCCGTTTCCGCCATTGCCGCCGTTTCCACCGTTGCCGCCATTTCCACCGTTGTTGCCGCCATTATTGCCGTTACCGCCGTTGTTGCCTCCGTTGTTATTACCACCGTTGCCTCCGTTATTGCCGCCGTCATTGAATCCGCCGCCGTTATTGGGTGTGGTGCTGATGGGATCATTTACAACTGCAAGAGATGTAAGTCCTATGCTTGTGCCGTCACCGAAGGTAACAACTGTATTGCCGTCTGCGTCAACTGTAATGATAACGCTGTAGATGTTGGTATTGAGCTTGTAGCCCTTAGGAGCCTCAGTCTCGGCGAAGTAGTATGTGCCGGGGATAAGTCCCTTGAACTCAACAATGCCGTCCTTATCGGATCTTGCCTTGTAAGCATCGCCTGCATCTGTCATAACAGGAGATGTGCAGGAAGCGTCATAGTAAAGGGTGAACTCGGAATTTTCAAGAGCAAAGCCCTCTCTGTCAGTCTTCTTGAACTTGAAGGAGTGGTTGCCCGAAACGGTTGAAACTTCGTGCCATGTGTTGGTTACTGTAGTGCCCGAAATGGAAACCTCATAACCGGACTGAACGCCTGCAATAAACTTGGGAGCAGTTGAAGCCTCGTTTCTGATGGAATAGGTATAAAGATTGCCGTTTCCGTCATACTTGTCAAGGTTATCAATAGTCTTAGTGAAGTTGTTCTGAGCATTGAGTATAACGTTTTCCACAACTACGGAAACGCCGTTTGCTGTTCCGACCAGCTGAACAGCTACCTCGTATCCGCTGTGGTCGTTTCTGCCTTCATCGCCGCTCCAGAGCTTTGTTACTGTAACGGAGGTGGTGACAGGAGCAGGTCTGGGAACCTCGTTCCATGTGTTTGTAACTGTAGTTCCGTTGTAGGAAGCAGTGTAGCCTGACTGTACACCACGGATATATTCGGGCATGCCGATCATCTGCTCGTTAGCAACGGTATAAACAAAGATATTGCCGCTTGCATCAAATTCTTTAAGGTCATCTACAGTAGCTGTGAAGTTGTTTGCAGCTTCAAGTGTAACTGTAGCTACCTTCTGATCTGTAACAGTAACAGAGTTTCTGATAAGATCGACCTTAACAACATAATTGCTGTGGTCTGCATTTGCAGGCTCGTTTGCCCATGTCTTGTTAACGGTAACGCTTATCTTGCTGGGAGTGGGAGTATTCAATTCGGTCCAAGTGTTGGTAACGGTTGTGCCGCTGTATGTCGCCTTGTATCCCGACTGAACGCCGTCCATATACAGGGGAGCAGTTGTGCTCTCGTTTTCAATATAGTAGGTGTAAGGGTTGCCGTCTGCATCTTCTGCTTCAAGACCTGAACGTGTAAATTCAAAACCATTTGCCGCATTAAGGGTTATTGGCTCGCTAAAGTTAAGATCAACTGCTCCATTTACCTTCCTGAGGAGTTCAACAGTGACAGTGTAGCTGTCGTGAGAATAACCTGCAGGCTCCCCTGCCCATATCTTCTTGACTGTAATATCTGTGGTGCCGGGTGTGGGGGTAGGAGTTGTGGTATCTTTCCAAGTGTTGGTTACTGTAGTTCCGTTGTAAGATACTTCATAACCAGACTGTACATTTTCAGTATACTTGGGAGCATCTGTAATTTCGTTTGCTACAGTATAAGTATAAGGATTACCATTTGCGTCCTGTTCATCAAGTCCTGTAAAGGTGTATTCAAAGTTGTTGGAAGCATCAAGTGTTGCAGTGTCTATCGCACGAGCTGGCTCTGCTGCGGAGCTTCTCATAAGGTCAACCTTTACATAGTAGCTGTCATGAGACTGGCTTGAAGGTTCACCAGCCCAAACCTTATTAACTGTTATATCAGTCTTAGGTGCTGGGATTGTAGCTTTCTTCCAGGTGTTTGTTACTGTAGTTCCGTTGTAAGATACTTCATAACCAGACTGTACATTTTCAGTATACTTGGGAGCATCTGTAATTTCGTTTGCTACAGTATAAGTATAAGGATTACCATTTGCGTCCTGTTCATCAAGTCCTGTAAAGGTGTATTCAAAGTTGTTGGAAGCATCAAGTGTTGCAGTGTCTATCGCACGAGCTGGCTCTGCTGCGGAGCTTCTCATAAGGTCAACCTTTACATAGTAGCTGTCATGAGACTGGCTTGAAGGTTCACCTGCCCAAACCTTATTGACTGTTATATCAGTCTTAGGTGCGGGAATTGTAGCTTCCTTCCAGGTATTGGTTACTGTAGTGCCGTTGTAAGAAACTTCATAACCTGACTGAACTCCGTCAATATACTCGGGAGCGTCTGTAACCTCATTTGCTACAGTATAAGTATAAGCATTTCCGTCTGCGTCCTTTTCTTTAAGTCCTGTGAAAGTGTATTCAAAGTTGTTGGACGAATCAAGTATTGCATTATCTATCGCCTGAGCGGTCTCTGCTACGGAGCTTCTCATAAGGTCAACCTTTACATAGTAGCCGTCGTGGGACTGACCGGAAGGCTCTGACCATACCTTGTTGACTGTTACATCAACAGTAGCAGACGCAGGAACTACAGGATTATATGCTCCCACAAAGTGCGACTCGCCTGTTGCGCCTATGTTGTTTGCAACGATAACACCGCACCAGTTTGAACCGACCTTCGCAGCGCCCTTGGGAATAATGATAGTACCATGCGCCGCATCAGTCATTGAAACAGTTTTGGTAGTCATTTTGTCGGCAGCGGACGAATCATAGAAATTATAGTAAATTCTGTTTACATTATTTTCAAGGATTACATCCTCATTCATAGTGGGCTGATTTCCGCCGATATTGAGCCTGAACGGCTTTCTGTCCCAGGATATATTTTTCAGGTCAATATTCAGAACTATGGAAGCTGTTGATGTATCACTAAAATTGATAATAGCATCACTATTTATCTTAGAGAAATTGGTATCATCAATGTTATAGAACACTGTGCCGCTTTCGGCAGTAACATTGATCCTATTGATATTCTGCCATGTATTAGAGCTACTGTCGTACTGACCATTAAAGCCAATGCCCTCTGTTGAATCAGCGTTTTCAGCCAGCATAGCAGAATAGCTTATAAAGCTGTTCTGAAGATTAACAAGGTCTATGTACTTATTGGTTGCGGTCTCAGCCTTGATATTTGTGACACTGGGACTTACCTTGACATGGTTAGGCTCGATGTATCTTTCCGAACCATTTGTAGAAATAGTATAATCGGAACCAATTGTAAGGTTTGATACGCAGGGGTCGTTCTCACCTATCTTAAGCTCTCCGCTGATATTCTCGGGAAGCTTGTTGACATAGTATTCATATACTCCCGCATAGTTCTTTCTTATGCCCATGTCGCCAGGCAAACCTACGACCTTGTTGACCAGAAGATTTATGTGCTGGTGACCGTTCATATCAACTTCGTTGAAGCCTATGAAAGCATAATTTTTCATGATATCAACAACACTGTTAATATCACTTGGATGTTCATAAGTCACCTCTTCATCGGCGAATGCGCTTGTAGTCAGCAGACCTGCCGCCATTGCAGCAGCCGTAATGCCCGAAATGATCCGCTTGAAGAGCTTGCCCGAGCGCCTTTCTGATTTAAAATCAAATGAATCTTTTGTTTTAAGATCCATAATTACCCACCTTTCTGTAATTTGATTTTCTCCCTCTTATTTTCTTCCATATCAAATGCCGCTGTTTATTTTAATTCATTAAAGCAACAAACTAAGAAAATATTACACCTATTTATAATTCAGCCTTTGTTATTGCTTATTGTAGCATTTATGCACCGCAATTTCATTAACAAGTGATTTATTTTATCTAAACAAAGTGTTACACGTACTAATTTTAATGTCCCGATTTGGACAAAACGCATAAAGCCCGTAAAGGTCTATTAACAATAATTAAAAGCTGCCTGCACTATTGCATATTGGGCGGCAATGTGCTATAATATCATTAGAGTTTGCATATGCTAATCATTATATCGGAGGTATCACAATGGCTATAAAGGTAACAAGTCTCACAGAGCAAGAAATATCCGAAATAGGCGAGGCATTCGCCTACTATAACTATGCCGAGGGCGAATACGGTATGTCCGCCTTATACAAAAGCAAGGAGGACGTAAAGAAGTACATATGCGGATATGCCAGAGCAATGCTGAAAGCAGGCTTCCTCTACAGCACAAGCGAGGAGCACGAGGCATTCATCGCATTCAAAAGCTCTAAGGAAAGCCTTGGCTTCGGGGCAGTATCTGAGCTTATAAAGGCAGTTATCAGGACAATGCGCTTTCGTGACATGATAAAGCTGGTAAAGCTTGCAAAAAAAGGCGGCGAGTCCTATGAGGACTCGCTGAAAAAAGCTAAAAAGCCGTATGTATTCGTGGGAATGCTGGTGGTTCGCCAGAAATATCAGGGTCAGGGCTATATGCGCAAGGTGCTTGATATCGCCTATGAGGAGGGCAAAAAGCTCGGCTGCCCGGTTCTCCTTGATACCGATGCCACCCTCAAGCGTGACAAGTACGTTCATCTGGGAATGAAAAACGTCCGCACCCGTAAATTTGACGAGGGCATTGTCCTTTACGATCTGGCAAAGGAAGACTGAATGCCCTCAGCAGATCAGTATATGTACCGTATCCTTTTTGAAAGCATAAATCCCCCGAGCATGAAAACAAGCGATACACCCGCATAGCCTGCGGCGATAAGAGGAAGCTTTCCCGACATTGATATGACAGCTTCATATACTCCCGCAATAAATTCCAGATCACCGAAAAGAGCATAAACAAAGGCAAGCAGAGATATGCCGATAATTATCAGCGCCGCCGTATTGTTTGCTGTATCATCACCGTATTTCAATGAGATAAGGTTGTATAATGAATAAAATGTCATTGAAAATCCGTATATGATAAATGTGGGAGCAAAACAGGTCAATGTTATCTCAGTACCCCCAATAAGGCAGTCTGCGATTATGAACAGGGCCGCAAGAACTGCCGCAGCTGTATGGACAAGGAACGTAAAAAGATATTTTGCAGCGGATATATCCGAAATATCCGCAGGAGCTGCTAAGAGATATTTACCGAATTTTGACTTGTCCTCGTGCATATCCGATATTGTACACACTGCCGCCGCAAAGGCGGTCATCGTTACGGAGCAGGTAATGCCTGTTATATCCATATCCGACGTTTTACCACTGCCCGAAAGTGAAAACATGAAAAATATGGAGCAGACACCAACCAAAACACTGCTCTTATTAAAATGCGTCCTTATCAGAATAAGCTTTTCTTTGATAAGCGTTTTTATCATGAGTTATACACCCTGCCTTTCCTGAATTCAGTGCTAATAAGAAACGATACAGCAAACAGCCCTGCATATGCCGCCACAGGCATAATCGTCCAAAGGACGGGAGCAGCAGCCACCATGCCACGGAAAACTGTGACTGGGTCTGACGATATATCGGGAATAACAAGCGATATGCCTAAGCTGATCGCTCCTATTACAAACATTGTAACGGCCATAAATGCGTCAGGGTTTGTTTTGGAATAACCAGCCGGTATCTGTATCGCTGTATATATCACATCGGCAGCACCGACTATCAAAATCAGCACAAAACATGATATATCGGCAGGTAGAACTCCCATTGCCACAAAAAGCCCGACATAAGCCTCCGACAAAAGTATAAACCCGCCTGTCATTATAATGATGAACAGATAAAGCGACAATACATCTTTTTCCACGCTTACGGGAGATGCCAGCATGAATCTGTCAAAGCCGCTGTCCGAATCCTTTTTCATCGACTGCCCCGCAAGGCCTGTCATCATGGGAACAATGGCAGTCAGACTGATAAATGTCATTATCAGATATGGAAAGACCTCGCTTTCGGCAATGCCCATTGCTTTAAGGTTTCCGCATACTGAGCTGAGATAAATAAGGAATGTAAACACGAACAGCCCCAGCGAAAGGATAAGTCCGAACCGCAGATTTTTTCGGCCGGCTGTCAGATGCCTGAATATCAGTTCTTTCATTTCACACCTCTGCTTGAAAATACAATGATGTCCTCGACCGAAGCGTTGCAAAGCATTATGTCGGGATATTTTTCCGCAAACGCCCTGCGGTCTGTGACCAGCGCTTCACAGCCGAAGGGCGTTTTTCTCAGCCCCGTGTACTCCTCAGGGGAAATGCGTGGAATATCCTCCTCGACGAATTTTGCCACAGCTCTCGTTTCGCTCAGCTCAATGGTATCTTCCGAGAAAATTATCCGACCGCCCCTGATAAACACTATCCTGTCGGCAATGCGTTCAAGGTCGCCTGTGATATGCGATGAAAACAGCACCGTATGCTCCTCATCGCAGACAAATTCCTGAATAATGTCCAGTATCTCATTCCGTGCGGCAGGGTCAAGTCCGCCTGTAGGCTCATCAAGGATAAGCAGCTTTGCCTTGTGGGAAAATGCCGCCGCAAGGGAGAGCTTCATAGTCATGCCCCGTGAAAACCGGGCAAATTTCTTGTCAATAGGCAGGGCAAATCTTGCACAGTAGCCCACAAACTCATCTTCGTCCCAGTTTTTGTATATGCCCGACATAATTTTATTAAGGTCGCAGGCGGTCAGAGTATCGGGAAATTTCACCGTGTCAAAGACCACACCTATGTCCTCGTGTATCTCGCTTCGGTGGGTGATGTTGTCCATTCCGAAAACAAGTATCTCACCGCTGTCACGCTTGATTATGTCAAGGATAAGCTCTATCACGGTTGTTTTTCCCGCACCGTTTTCGCCCACAAAACCCGTTATAGTTCCCGACGGAAGCTTAAAAGAAACATTGTCTATCTTAAAGTCCTTGCGCACCTTGCAAACGTTTCTAAGCTCCGCAGCATTTATGCCTGTCATAAATATCAATCCTTTCCGCTGTACATAATGTCGATAAGTTCTTTCAGTTCATCTGCCGATATGCCGCACTTCACAGCCGCATCGCAGGCGGCGGATATGGAAGCGTCGATTATTTTCAGATTTTCCTCCCTGATAAGCTCAGAGCTTTTTGACCTTACAAAGCTACCCTTTCCCGTGAATGACTCGATAAATCCGTCCCGTTCAAGCTCTTCGTAGGCTCTTTTGGTGGTTATTACGCTTATCCTCAGCTGCTGCGCCAACACACGCATTGAGGGCAGAGCGTCCCCCGCTTTCAGCACGCCCGAAAGGATCATTTCCTTTATCTGTCGGTATATCTGCTCATATATGGGTGTTCCGTCCGTATTATTTATAAGTATCTGCAATTACTCACCGCCTTATAATGTATATATTGGATATATACATTATAATCTATGTATATACATTTGTCAATAGGTATGAGAAATTTTTCAAAAGAAAAAGGACTGCCGCAGTGCAATGCAACAGTCCTTTGCTATTATTATAGTATATCACTTATTCCTGTACCACTCTGTCAGCACCTTTTCAGCCTTTTTGCCGTGGATACCGAAGCCTGTGTCAACAGCGATCCTCTCGGGCGCCATAAGATTTGTTTCCCAGTCCCACCAGAAAAAGCCCTCAAAGTAAGGCTCGTCACACATGGCTCTCAGTGCGCTCTCGTAGAAATTCGCCTGCTCGTCCTCGTCTCTGGGGAACTCCTGATGAACAAAGTCCCAAGGCATAGCCGCACAGCCTCTTGCGCTGCGGCAGCCTATCTCCATGAAGATTATCTTCTTGCCGAACTTCTCGGCTATCTTCTTCATGCCGACCTTGTGGTGCTCCCAGGCTTTGACCATCTCGTCAGCGCTTGCTCCGCCCTCTTTTTCCACAGGATAATATGCCGATGTGCCAATGTAGTCCAGTGCGTCGAACCAGGTAACGTTCTCTTCCTTGCCGTGGTTTGCGTTATAGACCAACGGGCCGTGATATATCTCACGAACCTTTGCGATAAGCTCACGCCACTGCTCCTCCTTGTGCTCGGTGCCTATCATCTCGCAGCCGATGCACAGCATTTCGCAGCCTGTGTATTCGGCTATCTCCGCATAATGGCAGATGAATGCAGTATAGCATGAAAACCACTCGTTCCAGTAGCTTTTCAGGCGACCGTGCTCGTCATAAATGGGAAATTCTCTCTCTGGGAAAGTGATGTTCGCTCTCCATGTGCCGTCCTCGCAGTTGAGGATAGGCTTGAGGCAGACTTTCAGTCCGCTGTCCTTAAGCTGCTTGATGGCAGTTTCGATCTCCCTGTCGGTGTCAACAAAGCGGAAGTCCATGCCGAAGCGTGAGGAAGAAAACTTCTCCTGAGTTACCGCAAATGCCAGAGCAGCCCAGTTGCCGCCCATTGCCGCCAGAGCCTTGACGGACTCATTTGCCTTTTCTGTGCCAAGCATACCCTTGTGGCTGTCCCAGCCGTAAGTAAATCCTTTTATCTCCATTATACATAGTACCTTTCGTATTTAATAGCGCCTTGACGCTTTGTATAAGTATATCATCACAGCATTGCAAAGGCTATAAAATTCAAATCAAAAAATCGTATAAATATATCAGTAGCAGATATCCGCAGTCTGACCGTTAATGAGCTTGATGATGTCGGCAGGAGCGGCTTCTATCTGCAAGCCTATCTTTCCGCCGCTGAAAACAACAGTGTCAAGAGCGTTAACGTCCTCATGGAAGGTGGTCTTGAACTGCTTTTTCATGCCCACAGGAGAGCAGCCCCCACGGATATAGCCCGTAATGCCGTTTATCTCCTTAACATGTATCATCTCAACGGACTTTTCCCCCACAGCCTTGGCAGCCTTTTTCAGGTCAAGCTCCTTGGCAACGGGTATAACGAAAACGTAGAAATTCTTTGATGGATTGGAAGCACCCCTTGTAACAAGGGTCTTATATACCTTAACGGGATTCTGACCCGTAAGCTTTGCCACGTTCATTCCGTCAACAGCCTCGCCCTCGGTGTGGGGATAGGTGTGCATCTCGTATTTTATCTTGGCACGATCAAGGATACGCATTGCATTGGTTTTGGTCTCAGCCATATATGTCATTCCTTTCATGGTTTATCATATTGATATAATTATAGCATCTAAGGCGAACCATTTCAACATTCACGTATTTTTACGCCGTGAAAAAACTGTTTACAAAAGCAAAAGTCATGGCAGCGTGTTTTTTTGCCGTCTTTACCAATGGCTATAAATAAAGGGCCGCCGCATCATGTGCAGCAGCCCTTATACTGATCACCAATAAAACTATAGACAAAAAATCTTCACATAACCCATACACGCAAGATTATGCTCGATTTTTTGTATAGTTTTTAATTGATGCTTAGTATAAGCAAACTTTTTTAATAAAATCCTCTGAATTTCTTTGTTGACAAATCCTTTGCGATGATATAATCTATACTATTGATATATTTTTGAAAGGATAGAACATATGAAAGAGCTTACTTCGGGCAATCCCGCCAAGGTGATATTCGCCTTTTCGGTACCCATTATTATCGGAAACCTTTTCCAGCAGCTTTACAGCATGATCGATACTATTATAGTGGGAAGGACTATCGGCGTTGACGCTATAGCGGCGCTTGGCTCCACAAGCTATATCTCCACCCTTATAATCGGCTTTATGTCGGGTCTTACCAACGGCTTTTCAATAATAACCGCAAGGCACTACGGCGCAGGCGATAACGTTAAGATGCGCCGCTCGGTAGCGGGAACTATAATCATCGGTCTGGCGGTATCGGCAGTGCTTACCGTGGCAAGCATATTCTTCATCAAGCCCTTTATGCACCTGCTGAACACTCCCGCAGATATTTTTGATGAGGCTTACAGCTACATCTCCGTTACACTGTTCTTTATGGTAACAGCCATGCTTTACAATATGTCCGCAGGTGTTCTGAGAGCCGTGGGCGACAGCATAACTCCTCTGGTGTTCCTTATAATATCCTCCGCCATGAACGTGGGACTTGATATCCTTTTCATTGCAAAATTCGGCATGGGCGTTTCGGGAGCGGCGTATGCGACTATCATATCGCAGGCAGTTTCATTTATCCTATGCTGCATTTATATAGTAATTCGCTTTCCCTATCTTATCCCAAAGCCTGAGGAATTCAAGATAACGTGGGAAGAGGTGTGGGAGCTTTTCTCTATGGGTCTGTCGCTTGCGCTTATGTTCTCGCTGGTCGAGATAGGTTCCCTTATTCTCCAGCGTGCCATCAACGATTTCGGCACAAAGACCATTGCGGCTCACACCGCCGCAAGAAAGATATCCAGCATTCTTATGCTCCCCTACACCGCATTCGGCTCCGCCTGCGCCACCTATTGCAGCCAGAACATCGGTGCGAACAGACCTGACCGTGCGGGCAAGGGCGTAAAAAGCTCTATCCTTATGGCGTGGGTATGGTCGGCTGCGGCGGTCATCATCGGATATGTTTTCTCGCCATACATCGTAAGCTGGATAGCAGGCACGGACGAGCAGTATATCGTTGACCTTGCATCAAAATATATGCGTGTAAATACTCCATTCTACTTTGTGCTTGCGGTGCTTATCGTGCTGAGAAGCTCTCTGCAGGGACTTGGCAGAAAGGCAGTTCCCGTAGCCAGCAGCATTATAGAAATGGTTGGAAAGGCGGTAATCGCATTCACCGCCGCACCTGCTCTGGGATACTTCGGAGTAATGATATCGGAGCCTATCGTATGGATATTCATGACCATACTTCTCATCATAGGATATGCTTCCGACAAGCAGCTGATGGAAGCCACATTCGGGAAGAAAAAATTTTCTTCGTAAATTGTAACAATCTGCCCCGCTGATCTGTATTACTATCAGAGGGGCAAAATTATAGAAATATTACAGGGATATATGACAGGGGGTGAACAGGCAGATGCTGACTGACGCCGAAAAACAGCAGCTATTTAAAAATGTATTTGAAAGCTGCAGCCGACTTGTTTATTCGGTTGCATTCAGCTACATGAAAAACCGTTCAGACTCCAACGATGTTATGCAGGAAGTTTTTCTCAAATACTATAAGAACATGGATAAGCTGAGCGACTGCGGGCATATAAAGCCGTGGCTCATAACCGTTACGTCGAACATCTGCAAGAACACACTGCGCTCATCATGGTTCACCCGCATCGTCTCGGAAGATGATCTGGACACCGTTCCCTATGAAGAGGATTTCGGCGAGGAATCCGACCTTTTCCGCTCGGTGATGCGGCTGCCCGAAAAGGAGAGAGTTCCACTGCACCTGTTCTATTACGAGAACTTCTCCACCTCGGAGATAGCCCGTATGCTGGGAGTAAAGGAATCGACCGTGCGTGTGCGAATGATGCGTGGGCGTGAAAAACTGAAAAAGCTATATAAGGAGGAATCGGTATGAACGGCAGAAACAAATATGCGGAACAATTTGACAGAAATGCCGGCGAGCCTGCCGATTTTGACAGTCTTTTCCGTTTTGAAAAGGGCGAGCTTATTGCCAAGAAAAGGATAAAAATGCACAGCAGCAGGCGGCGTATAGCTGCCATGACAATAACTGCGGCTGCTGTGACGGCAGCAGCGTTCTTCGGGTTGTCCTATCTGAATTCCAGCGGAACATCTGACATAAGCATAGCGGAGCTTGCGGAAATGTCCGAGACCACTGCGTCTCTTGACAAATTTCTTGAAAGCGGCAGCGAACATCTGCTGAGTGAGTTCATTAAGCCCACAGATATCTGTTTCCACGCAGCAGTCACTGCCGATGCTTCACAGCAGGATATTTCTCTTGATGAAGCGGATATTATCCTCAGGTGCAGGGTGATAACAAAGAACTATCTTCCCGAAAGCGATACGGGACGGATAGAATATGAGCTGTCACCCATAGAATATTATTACGCCGATAATGTTTCCCCAAACAGCACTTTTACCGATATCATGTATGTGTCCTCCGATCCCGCAGCGGACGGCGAACTGGACGAAATGCAGATAGGCGACGAATATATCATCATGCTGAACGTTTCCGATGAATACGGAAATGTTCAAATAAGCCTTTCCGAAAATACTGCGCCCATTCGCAGAACTGCCGAGGGCTGGCTCATTGATTCACGCTGCGCCGAGCTTTGCGAAAATGCCGTCCCCGTTGTGAACGACATCGAAAGCGAATCGGGCAGGAAAATTTTCCTTGAACCCTCCGACGATGCCATGAACGAAAAGGTGCAGTATGCACTGGATAAAAGCACTCGAAAATATTATCATCACACTGCTGAAATTGCCTCTGTAACATTAACGGACGGCGAAAACAATGTCCCATACACATCGGATATCCGTGAGATACACCAATTCAGCGAAATATTCGGCGGCAGTGCTTCCGACATATTTGAAAAAATCCGCACCGAGGACGAGAACGGCGGAACAGTGCTTGTCCTTGACAACGAGGAATATTTTAAGCTTTATCCCCACATAACGGGCACTGTTTCCTTTGCGGGTCAGAATTACGAGGGCAGTGAAACCGTTATGATACTCACAGCAAGCGGCACTGCAAGGACTGTTATCTTCACAGGTCTTTCGAGCCGTGAGGTGAACGGCGGCGATCAGGCGGATACAGAGACGCTTATCGGTCAATGCGGCAGTGAGCCTATATATATCCGCTGCTATGACGATATGGGACAACTTATGAAAATAAATATTGATGAGTAAAGCAAAAATCGGACAAGGCACACGCCCTGTCCGATTTTTTTATCATTTATCATTTCAGCTCAACAACGGTAACGCCGTCCTCGCCCTCGCCGAAAAGTCCGTTTCGGAAGCTTTTTACCGATGGGTGATGCTTCAGGTGGCGCTGTATGCCCTGTCTCAGAAGTCCCGTTCCCTTGCCGTGAATAATGGTTATTATGCCTGCATTTACCATTACGGCGTTGTCGATGAAGGCATCAACCTCGTGAATGCCCTCGTCAACGGCGCAGCCTCTTATGTCAAGCTCCAGCGAGCTTCTGCGCTCCATTTTCCCGCTGACCTTGGTTTTGGAAACTCCCGCTCTTGCGCCTGCGGGAGCCTTTTTGCTGCCCACAGTCACCTTGTCCTCCTCCGCAAGTCGCAGACGGCTTACGTTGGTCTTGGTCTTCATAATGCCCACCTGCACAAAAACATTTCCGTTGGCATCGGGGTCGCCGGCAAGTATTCCCTTTTTGCCTATATCAACGATAACAACGCTGTCTCCCCTCTTATAAGGACGTGGAGGCTTATACTCGTTTTCCTTCTTGCGGACGGGATTTGCCTCGTCATACATTTTATCGAGAGAGCTGCGGCTCATGGATTTTGCGGCGCCGGTGCGCTTATCAAATGCTTCCTTGTTGCGCTCCTTGCGGATATCCGCCAGCTCTTCAAGGAGCTTATCTGACTGATAGCGGCAATTCTCAACTATGCGCATTGCCTGGGTATGTGCCTTTTCAAACTCCTCGTCCTTACGGGCTTCAAACTCCTGCTTCTCACGTTCAAGGGCTTCCGCCTGCTCCTTTGCCTGCTTTTTCAGCTGAGCAAGCTCGGTGTTCTGCTTGTCAAGGGCACGTCTGGAAGCTTCCAGCTGAGTGACAACCTCTTCAAAGCGGCGGTCATCATCTGAGACCAGTGCCTTTGCATTGGCAATGATATCCGCAGGCACTCCCAGCTTTGATGAAATGGAAAATGCGTTTGATTTTCCGGGAGAACCGATTATGAGCCTGTATGTGGGCCGGAGGGTCTTTACATCAAACTCGCAGGAACCGTTCTCTACATTTTCATGCTCGATAGCAAAAATTTTCAGCTCCTGGTAGTGGGTGGTGACAAATATCCTGCTGCCCTTTTCCATAAGCGCTTCGATGATTGAAACCGCCAGAGCCGCACCCTCAACAGGGTCGGTTCCCGAACCCAGCTCATCTATAAGGATAAGGGAGCTTTCGTCGGCGGTCTTGAGGATGTTCACCACGTTGCTCATGTGGGAGGAGAATGTGGAAAGGCTCTGCTCGATGCTCTGCATATCGCCGATATCAACAAGGATATGCCTGAAAACGGATATTTTTGTTCCGTCAGCGGCAGGCACCATAAGTCCGCACATGGTCATGGCTGTAAGAAGTCCCGCAGTTTTCAGCAGAACGGTCTTACCGCCTGTGTTGGGACCTGTTACTATAAGCGTGCTGTAATCCTTGCCCACGGTGATATCCACGGGAACGACCTTATCGGGGTCAATAAGGGGGTGACGTGCCTTTTTAAGCTCCAGCACGCCGTCATCGGATATCTCGGGGATACAGCCCTTCATCTTTGCGCCAAGGTTTGATTTTGCAAAGTAAAGGTTAAGCTCGGCGCAGGTCATGTAGTCATTTTTCATAGTCTCGGCGCAGGCTGCACAATCGGAGGAAAGCTCGGCGATGATCCGCTCGATCTCCTCCTGCTCCCTGCCCTGGAGAACACGGATATCGTTATTTGCCTCAACAACAGCCTCAGGCTCGATGAACAGTGTGGAGCCTGTTGCGGAGGAAGCATGGACGATACCCTTTACGTTGCCCTTGTACTCCGCCTTTACGGGGAGAACATATCTGCCGTCACGGACGGTTACGATGTTATCCATCAGCGACTTCTGCACATCGGCAGAGCGAATCATCTTGTCAAGGCTCTCTCTTATCCTGATGCCCGCCTGAGCTATCTTGCGCCTGATGTTGGCAAGCTCGGCACTGGCGGTATCGGCGATCTCGTCCTCGCTGAGAATGGCGTTCTGTATCTTATCCTCCAGCCACTTGTTGGGGGAAAGCTCGGTGAAAAGCGGAGTAAGCGTATTTTCCGCATCTCCTGCGGAAGCGTAATAGTCGGTGAGACCCCTTATCTGCCTGAGCATCACGCCCACGTCAAGCAGTTCACGGAGAGTAAGACTTGACCCCGACTGCGCCCTTTGCAGCGAACCTCTTATATCCTTGAAGCGGTAAAAGGGCGGTGTGCCGTATTTTACCGAAAGGTCGAATGCGTCCTCGGTCTTTTTAAGCTCTGTTCTTACCTTGTCGATATCGGTAACAGGCTCCAGTTCGGATATCATGCGGAGGGTCTCGTCATTTCCTGCCTGCTCCGCCAGCATATCCATTATCTTATGTAATTCAAGTGTTTTATAGTGTTTATTCATTTTTATTATCCTCATATTGTGCAGACGCTGATATTGAATGATAAAAATCCAGCGTCCTGAAATGTCTCTCAAAATGCTCCTGTGCATACAGCTCGCTTATTTTGCCCAGCTTTTTAAGAGCGTCCTCGGAAAGCCTGAAGCTGAATATCCTGTCAAGCTCGGACAGGCACACAAACCTTATAGCCTCAAACATTCCCGGAGTTATCTCAATATTATATTTGTTGGGGTACAGCACCCTTGTCTGCATATGCTCATCGCAGAGGAATATCCCCTGCTTTATGAGAAAATACAGCGGTACATCGGAGCGGTAGCACTCATCACAGCCCAGCAGTCCGGGCATCATTCCCAGGTCTGCGGACACTCTCATCTCAAAAACGAATTTTATAAAATCGCAGTCCGCTTCCTTTTCGGATATCATATAAAGGCTGTTGAGGAAAAGCCTGTATATGTCGTTTGCGGTCTGCCCTGCGGTAACGGCGCAGGTTATTATCTCGGAAAAATAGGACGCAAGGGCAAGCTTCTGCATATCAAGACGAAGCCCGTAGAATATCTTCACAGGCTCGCTGCTGTTAAGGTAATACCTGCCCGACCGCTCCCTGAAACAGAACTTTGAACAGGCAAAAAGCTGCGTTGAGGCATTATTGCCCGAACCCAGCTTTTTTGCGCCCTTTACCGAAATTTCCACAAGGCCCATATCGGGGGAAAGCACGGTGATGAACCTGTCATTATCCCCCACGTCCCTTACTGATATCACCGCTCCTACAGTGGTTATGAGCATCTGACGGCTCCCCTCCCGCTGACCTTGATGTGGGCAGCTCTCTGCTGCCTATGCCTTTATAGTAAAGATAATCAGCGACTCTTCCGCTGTTTTCAAAAACGTTCCATCTGTCACGGGAAAAATCCTCAGTCATAGCAAACCCTCCAATAGAAGTTTACTATAATTATTTCCCGAACCTTACTTTATATCATTGGTATTATTTGATAATCCAAAGTTGCGGATAAGCCCCTCACGGTTTCTCCAGTCCTCCTTGACCTTGAGCCACAGCTGTAGATTTACACGTATTCTGAAAAATTCCTCCAGTTCCTCACGGGCAAGGCTGCCTATCTGCTTGAGCATAGCACCCTTTTTGCCGATTATCATGCCCTTGTGGGACTCTCTCTCGCAGTAAATGGTTGCAGAGATGTTCAGTATATCCTCACCGCTTTTTGTTACGCTTTCGCTGAGCTGCTCAATGGTAACTGCTATTCCGTGGGGAATTTCGTCACGCATGAGAAGCATTACCTTTTCTCTGATTATCTCCGACATAATGACCCTTTCAGGCTGGTCGGTAACGGAATCATCGGGGAAATAGTGAGGCGCAGGCACAGCCAGTGCGCTTATCTCGTCCATGAGAATGTCAAGACCGTCGTCCTCCGCAACGCTTACGGGAATGACAGACTTGAACTCCATTATCTGCGAAAACTCGGCTATCTTGTCAGCCACAGCGCCCTTGTCGTCAAGCAGGTCTATCTTGTTGAGCAGCAGTATAACGGGAGCTTTTCCGTCCTTGAAGCTGTTCAGGGCGTTTATATCTATCTCGTTTATCTTCTTTGTAACGTCGGCAACGTAGATTATAGCGTCAATGCCCGTTACCGAGTCCTTGACAGCCTGATTCATATGCTCGCCCAGCTTGTTCTTAGCTTTCTGGATACCGGGTGTGTCGATAAATACATACTGTATCTCACCCTTTGTGAGAACGCCCGTTATCTTTGTACGAGTAGTCTGGGGCTTGTCGGTGACCATAGCTATCTTTTCACCCACAAGCTTATTCAGCAGGGAAGATTTTCCCGCATTTGCACGTCCCGCAATGGTGACAAAAACAGATCTTGTATCCATAAATTCAATCCATCTTTCAATTATTTTTAGGTTTAAAAACAAACATAAATGCCAGAATGAGCCATACCGCAAGAAGGAGAACAGCTGTCAAATTACCCGAGAAAAACTCCCATAAAACGGTAAGCCTTTCCCTGTTTATAAATATCACAGTACCGCACACTGCCGAAAACAATGCGCATATCAGCACCGCTCCCGCAGCGCAGTCCTTTGCGGCTTTTGCTTTCGGGGATATATTCTTTGAAGCGGCATCAACGGCATTCTCCACCGCAGTGTTTATAAGCTCTGCGGATATTACCGAGGAAATACATATGACCACCGCCAGCAGCTCCGCCCGTGTTATCCCGCATATAGCTGAAACCGCCGAAACGGTCACAGCAGCGCAGAGATGGAACCTCATATTACGCTCATGCCTGACAGCGTGCATCACGCCCGAAAAAGCGTATGTAAAGCTTTTAAAGAAAGCCTTCAGCTCATTCAGCATCGGGTGTGAAGGTAACGTCTCTTGAAATGCCAAGCTCGCCCAGTATCGCTTCTTCCTTTTCACGCATATTTGCAGCGTCAAGAGGAGAAGTCTCATGGTCATAGCCCAGCAGGTGGAGCATAGAATGAACGGTCAGGAAGCCAACCTCACGCTCCAGCGAATGGCCGTAGGTCTTTGCCTGCTTTACGGCTGTTTCCATGGAGATTACCACATCGCCCAGCAGCAGCGCACCTGTTTCCTGATTGATATCGTAAACGCCGTCCTCGCCGAGAGGGAATGACAGCACATCGGTTGACTTGTCCTTTCCTCTGAACTGCTTGTTAAGGCGGCGTATCTCGTTGTTGTTGACGAAAGAAACGCTTACCTCAGCATCATTGCCGAAATGCTCATAGGAAAGCACCGCAGCGCAGCTCTTTCTCACCAGAAGTCTCAGCCCTACAGGTATCTTTACATTCTTCTGATTGTTCTTTATATATACTTTAAGCTTTGGCATAAGATCACTTCTTCCTTTCTTCGTTTGCCTTTTCGTATGCCTTGATAATATCCTGTACCAGCTTGTGGCGGACAACGTCCTTTTCGCTGAAACGGACTATCGCAATATCATCTACATTTTTAAGAACTCTTATGGCATCTACCAGTCCAGATTTTCCTGCATCGGGCAGGTCTATCTGAGTGATATCTCCCGTAATGACCATCTTGCTGTTGAAGCCAAGACGGGTAAGGAACATTTTTATCTGCTCCCTTGTGGTGTTCTGCGCCTCATCGAGAATGATGAACGCATCATCAAGGGTACGTCCTCTCATATATGCAAGGGGTGCGACCTCAATGCTGCCTTTCTCAATATACTTTGCAAAGGTCTCCGCTCCCATCATATCAAAAAGAGCGTCATAAAGGGGTCTGAGGTAAGGGTCAACCTTGTTCTGGAGATCACCCGGGAGGAAGCCCAGCTTCTCACCCGCTTCAACTGCGGGACGGGTAAGTATTATCCTGTTTATCTCGTGATTCTTGAACGCCTTGACAGCCATTGCCACCGCAAGATAAGTCTTTCCCGTTCCCGCAGGGCCAATGCCCATTACAATGGTGTTCTTGGATATAGCATCAACATATTTCTTCTGTCCGAGAGTTTTTGCCTTTACGACCTTTCCCGAGGACGTAACGCATATTCCGCCGTCGGTAAGCTTTACAGCCTCGTTCACGGAATTTTCCTCAACCATGGAGAAAATATATCGGAGGCTCTGCTCGTTTATGTTCTCGCCCTTGTCCGCCATTGCAGCCAGAGCTTCCACCGCAGCCTTTGCCTTCATAACGTTAGGCTCATCGCCGCTTATGCGTATATCATTGCCTCTGCTGAGTATGACCACGCCGTACTGCCTCTGCAATATGTTCAGATTTTCATCAAATCTGCCGAAAAGAGCTATTATACTGTCCATAGAAGAAACGTTTACTATCGCTTCCGCCACATTACCACCACCGATAAAAAATAAATATTCAATATATATTATATCACAGCTTTTGTAAAAAATAAAGACTATATGAAAAAATTATACAGTTCTTTTTATAAAATTCAGGATATTCCTCTTTCTTTTTTGAGATAATCGAATGCCTGGCGAATATTTGACACAGCGATTATGCCTATCTTATACCGCCTGGGGTCTATCTGCCGCAGTGACATCTTTGGAATGATGCACTTTTCAAAGCCAAGGCGCTGAGCCTCCGCAATACGCTGAGAAATGTTTGATATGCTTCTTATCTCGCCGCCCAGACCTATCTCTCCGAATGAAACAAGCTTTTCGTTTATGGGCATATCCATAAGACTGCTGTACAATGCCAGTGCTGTGGGCAGGTCTGCGGCAGGCTCATCAAGGCGGAAGCCTCCGACAATGTTCACATATACATCAAGAGAGCCGTAAAAAAGTCCCGCTCTCTTTTCAAGCACCGCAAGGATAATGGCAAGGCGGCTGAAATCAAAGCCCGTGGAAGTACGCCTGGGAGCGGAATATCCGCTTTTGGTAACAAGTGCCTGAATCTCCGCAAGGATAGGTCTTGTGCCCTCCATTACGCAGCCCACACAGCTTCCCGAAACGCCGCAGGGTCTGCCCGAAAGAAACATTTCCGAGGGATTTTCCACCTGAGAAAGACCGTTGTCAAGCATCTCAAAAACGCCTATCTCGTTGGTGGAGCCGTAACGGTTCTTGACCGCTCTCAGCAGACGGTAGCTCTGATGACGGTCTCCCTCGAAAAACAGCACCGTATCAACGATATGCTCCATTACCTTAGGGCCTGCAATGGCGCCGTCCTTGTTGACATGACCCACAAGGAAAATAGGGATCTCCAGGTCCTTTGCCAGGTGCATGAACATATTTGTGCATTCTCTGACCTGGGTTATGCTGCCCGAGCTGGAGCTTATGTCACGGATATTCATGGTCTGTATTGAGTCGATTATAACGATATCGGGGCGTGTGGCGGTTATGGTGCTGCACACGGATTCTGCATCGGTAATGCTCAGCAGATACAGGTTAGTGGTGACAACGCCCAATCTGTCCGCTCTCAGCTTTACCTGGCGGACGCTTTCCTCTCCCGAAACGTAGAGAATGGTGTGCTCCCTGCCGAAGTAGCTGCATATCTGCAAAAGCAGAGTGGATTTTCCTATTCCCGGCTCGCCGCCCAGAAGCACCAGCGAACCCTTGACCAGTCCGCCGCCAAGCACTCTGTCCAGTTCTCCTGCGCCTGTGGAGTAGCGTATCTCATCTTCGGTGTCTATCTGGGAGAGAGTTCTCACCTTGTCTGAGCAGTCCTCGCCGTTAAGAGCGGAGGGGGCTTTCTTTGCTCCCGCCTTTTTGGGCGCAGCCTCCACCACCTCTTCCTCAAAGGTGTTCCACTCGCCGCAGGAGGGGCATCTTCCGTTCCACTTAGCGGACTCATATCCGCAGGAGGAACAAATGTAAACCGATTTAAGCTTTGCTGCCATCAAAATACTCCTTACAATAAAACCCCTGCAACCTTGATTGCAGGGGCATGGGCTTGTCACCCTGTTAAATTCATTATGTTTATGAGCAGTATCCAGCTGAGTCCGTAATATGTCACCACGGCAACAAGGTCGTTGATGGTGGTTATCAGAGGACCGGATGCAACTGCGGGGTCTATCTTTATCTTCTTGAAAAACAGAGGGATAAGTGTTCCCACTGCGCTCGAAATCACCATTGAAAGCAGCAGCGCCGCACCTATGCAGGCAGATACCGCAAATGCGAAAGCGGCTGTTTTTGCCTTGAACACCATAAGGTAAAGCCCCACGAACAGTATGGAAATAACGCCGAGTATGACACCGCCCGAAAAGCCTATCTTCATTTCCTTTGCCACAAGGGAAAGCTTTTCCTTAAATGTGATGTTCTCATCGGTAAGCACACGGATAGTCACAGCCAGCGACTGTGTTCCCACGTTGCCCGCCATATCAAGGATAAGGGACTGGAACGCCATTATTATGGTAAGCTGAGATATTACCTTTTCAAAAAGTCCGACCACAGATGAAACGCACATTCCCAGCACCAGCAGCACCAGAAGCCAGGGCATACGCTTTTTAATGCTTGCGCTCAGCGGCTCGGAAAGATCTTCCTCTGCGGTAAGACCTGCCAGCTTTGCGTAGTCCTCGCCCATTTCGTCATCGACAACTTCAATGAGACTGTGAGCGGTGATAACGCCAAGAATGTGGCTGTTGTTGTCAAGCACGGGGATACTGTCCTCGGAATAATCCTTCAGTCTTTCGATACAATCGTCGATATTTTCGGTGCCGTAAACATAAGGGAAGGACGTGCTGATAAGATCTTCCAGCGGCTGCCCCTGCCTTGCGGTAATAAGGTCTTTAAGATCCATTGCACCGAAAAACTCCCCACTTTCGTCCGAAACAAAAAGTGTGGAGATGTTGTCATTATCCTCCGCCTGTGCGATAAGCGCTGACATAGCGGATTTTACGGACATGGTATTTTTCAGCTCGATAAAATTATCGCTTAGCTTGCTGCCTATCTCGTCCTCGTCAAAGGAAGCGATAAGCTCTACTTTTCTTTTGGTCTCATCGTCCAGCAGATCGATGAGCTGATTCCTCTTTTCCTTTGACATTTCACGAAGGATAGCTGCACAGGAATCACTGTCCAGCTCGGAAAGCAAGGTAACTGCTTTCTTCATATCCATTTCGTCAAGGAAAAGTGCGGCGCTGTCCTCGGGCACATACTCGAATATTTCTGCCAGCACGGAAACATCAAGCACCCTCAGCAGCCTTTTTCTTTCAGCGGGGGTGACCTGGGTCATTACCTCTGCAATATCCTTGCCGTGGTAATCCCCCAGCTTTTCCTGCATTGCTTTCGGCGAAAAATTGCCCTTGATTATGCCGGCTATTTCTTTTTCATAATCGGGGATATGAACTTCAGCCGAAGCATTTTCCATTGCTTTGTCTTTTTCAAATTCCATTGATACCCAACCTTTCAATTAAAGAATCTGCTGCAAATTCATCATTGAAAGTGATAACGGGCAGGACAAAGGTTCCCGTTTATTCGGGCATAGTCCGAACTATATTCATCAAACGGCGGCAAAGCGGCACGCTCCGCACACCTACGGGGACGCATATCCGCAATCGCCCGTGACTATCACCACTGCTCACTTTGCTCACCTCACATTTACAAATAAATTTTTTGATTCTGCAACATATCTATTATACTACATTTTCTTCCGTCAAGTCAATAAAAAAATATTATTTTACATTTATTTTACTGTGTAAGCGGTCGCTCATTATTGCCGGAATAATAATTTAAAGTGTATAAATGAATTGACTTTTTGCCGTTTTTATATTATAATAACGTATAATATAACATTGGGGCAACTATAATATTTGCATATATCGGGAGGCTCTTATGAAAAAGCTTTTGTTTGTATATAACCCCCATTCGGGCAAGTGCCAGATACTTACCCATCTTGCGGAAATAATAGATATTTTCACCAAGGGCGGATATGAAGTAACCGCTCACCCCACCCAGGCCCGTGACGACGCTATGGAAACGGTCAGGAGGCGTGCGGCGGACTTTGACCTTATCGTATCCAGCGGCGGCGACGGAACCACCAATGAGACTATCAAGGGCATTATGGAAAGCGGCTGCAATATCCCCGTGGGCATTATCCCCGCAGGGACTATGAACGACTTTGCTTCAAGCATAGGTATCCCAAAATATATGCCCGATGCTGCCCGTGTCATCGCAGTGGGCACCCCCAGATATGTTGACATAGGCGCTTTTAACGGCAGATACTTCACCTATGTTGCGGCGTTCGGCGTGTTCACTCAGGTAAGCTATGCCACCGATCAGCAGCTGAAAAACACATGGGGCGCACTTGCCTACATGACAGCTGCCGTAAGGGAGGCTCTCCAGAAGGGCGAGCTTAATCAGAAATATTCCATTACTATCGAGTGCAACGGTCAGACTATAAAAGATGATTTCATTTTCGGAATGGTCTCCAACTCCCTTTCCGTCGGCGGAATAAAGGGACTGGCAGGTAATGACGTTCAGATGAATGACGGTATTTTCGAGGGAATTTTCATCAAGAAGCCCTCTTCGCTTATTGAGCTTCAGCAGACCCTCAACGCACTTATCAGGAAAGAATTTGACGCACCATATTTCTACTATTTCAAATCCTCAGATTTCAAGTTCTACACCGACGGCAGCGTGCCCTGGACACTTGACGGCGAATACGGCGGAGCTGAAAAGGACATCTGCGTAAAGGTAGTCCATGACGCTTTGCGTATAATGGTTGATGGCGACAAGGCGGCAGGTCTTTCCAACCTCAAAGCAGAGTAATAAACAGAAAGCAGGCTTAACAATGGCAGATATCAAGGCAGCACAGGAACGGGCGGCAGAGCTGCGCCGTGTGCTTGAAAAATACAACATCAGCTACTATGTTCTTGACGACCCTCAGGTAGAGGACGACGAATACGACAGGCTCATGCAGGAGCTTAAAGCCATTGAGGCTGAATACCCCGAGCTTATCACACCCGACTCCCCCACTCAGCACGTGGGCGGATATGCGATGAACACCTTTGAAAAGGTCACTCACGTTGTTCAGATGGGCAGCCTGCAGGACGTTTTTTCAATGGAGCAGGTAACTTCCTTTGCACAGAAATGTTCCGAAGAGCTGGGCGCTCACCCTGTTTTCACCGTTGAGCCTAAGATAGACGGTCTGTCCGTTTCTCTTGAATATGCTGACGGCGAATTTGTAAGAGGCTCCACCCGTGGAGACGGATTTGTGGGCGAGGACGTTACGGCAAATCTAAGGACTATCCGTTCTATCCCCAAGAAGCTTCCCGAAAAGCTCCCGTTTCTTGAAGTCAGGGGCGAGGTTTATATGCCCCGTGAGTCCTTTGCGGCGCTGGTCGAGCAGCAGGATATGAACGGCGAAAAGCCCTTTAAAAATCCCCGAAATGCTGCGGCAGGCTCACTCCGTCAGAAAGACCCGAAAATAACTGCCGCACGAAAGCTTGATATACTCATCTTCAACATTCAGCAGATAGACGGTGCAGAGGTCACTTCTCACAGGCAGTCGCTGGAGCTTATGCGAAAGCTGGGCTTCCACGTCATCGACGACACAGCCGTTACGGACGTAAATGATATGTGCGCAAAGATAACCGAGATAGGCGAAAACCGCAGCAAATACCCCTATGACATTGACGGCGCTGTGGTAAAGGTTGACAGCTTTACTCAGAGAGAGCAGCTTGGTGCCACCTCAAAGTTTCCCAAGTGGGCGGTGGCTTACAAATATCCTCCCGAAGAAAAGGAAACAAAGCTTATTGACATAGAGGTAAACGTTGGCAGAACGGGCGCCATAACTCCCACTGCCGTTTTTGAGCCTGTTCAGCTGGCAGGAACCACCGTCAGCAGGGCGGTGCTCCACAATCAGGAATTTATCAGCGAAAAGGATATCCGCATAGGCGACACTATCCTTGTGCGCAAGGCGGGTGAAATTATCCCCGAGGTAATAAAGTCCGTGGCTCATGCGGAAAACTCCGTGCCGTACACTCTCCCCGAGGAATGTCCCGTATGCGGCGCAAAGGCTGTAAGATACGAGGACGAGGCGGCGCTAAGATGCCCTAACACCGAATGTCCCGCACAGCAGTACAGGAACATACTCCACTTCTGCTCAAAGGGCGCTATGAACATTGACGGGATGGGTCCTGCAGTAATATCCGCTCTTCTTGAAAAGAAGCTTATCGAGACTGCGGCGGACATATATTCCCTCAGAGCTGAGGACATCTCCGCTCTTGACCGCATGGGCGAAAAGTCGGCGAAAAATCTTATTGCCGCCATTGAAGAGTCAAAGAACGCTCCCCTTGACAGAGTGATTTTTGCTCTGGGAATACGCAATATCGGTGCGGCTGCGGCAAAGCTCCTGTGCGAGCGCTTCGGCTCCATTGACGAGATAATGAAAGCTTCGGCGGAAGATATCGCTCAGATAGACGGCTTCGGCGGCGTTATGAGTGAGAACACCGAAAAGGCTTTCAGAGAGCCGCATTTTATTCATCTCATAAACCGTCTTAGAGACGCAGGGGTGAAAATGGAGTACAAGAGCAGCGTTACCGACAAGCGCTTTGAGGGCAAGACCTTTGTACTGACCGGAACTTTGCCCACACTTAAACGTGACGAGGCAAAGAAAATGATAGAAAGCTTCGGCGGAAAGGCATCTTCCTCCGTGTCGAAAAAGACAGACTATGTTCTTGCAGGCGAGGAAGCAGGAAGCAAGCTCACCAAGGCTGAGGAGCTGGGCATAACCATTATCTCCGAAGAAGAATTTCTGAATATGTTAAAATAAGGAATGATAACAATGGCAAACTGGAAAGACAATCTCATCAAAATAGAACCTTACGTTGCAGGAGAGCAGCCCGCAAAAAAGGACTTTATCAAGCTCAATGCAAACGAAAATCCCTATCCCCCCGCTCCCGGAGTGGCAGAGGTAATACGCAATTTTAACGCAGGCGGACTTAACAAATATCCCGATGCAAATGCAATGCCGCTGGTAAGGGCTATTGCCGCAAGACTGGGACTTAAAGAGGAAAATATCTTCATCGGCAACGGCTCGGACGATGTTCTGGCGCTGTCATTCAGGGCGTTTTTCAACTCAGGCAAGCCCGTTATATATCCTGATATCACCTACTCATTTTATCCCGTGTGGTGCGATATGCTGGGCATTCCCTGCGAGACTATCCCTGTAGATGAAAACTACAATATCCGTGCTGAGGACTACAAGCGTGAAAACGGCGGCGTTATCATCTGCAACCCCAACGCCCCTACAAGTATCGGCAGAGGGCTTGACTTTATGCGTGAGATACTGGACGCAAATCCAGACAGCGTTGTTATCTCCGACGAGGCATATGTTGATTTCGGCGGCACATCTGCTCTGCCGCTTTTAAAGGAGTATCCCAATCTGGCAGTTATACAGACATTCTCAAAGTCCCGCTCCATGGCAGGTATGAGACTGGGCTACTGTGCCGCAGGCGCAGAGCTTATCGCAGCCCTGAGAGCCGCAAAGGATTCATACAACTCATACCCCATCGACAGCGTTGCCATTGAAGCAGGCTGCGCTTCTGTTGCGGACGAGAAATATTTCAGCGACACTGTTGCAAAAATAATCGCCACAAGGACACGCCTTACCGATGAAATGCGCAAAATGGGCTTTGACGTTAAGGACAGCTGCACAAACTTTCTTTTTGCGACCCACCCAAAATACAAGGCTCCCGACATCAGCGCATTTCTTAAAACCAAGGACATTTATGTAAGATATTTCAGCAAGCCGAGAATAGACGATCACCTGAGAATAACTATCGGAACAGATGATGAGATCGACGCTCTTATCGCTGCATTAAAGGAATACATATCAGTGAGCTGCTGATTTCGATAACTCAACTTGCAGAAAAATACTTTGCGCCAGATCATAATACCCATTGTTACAGTGAGGCAGTAAAAAATGGAACTGAGCTATGAAGAAACAATGCGACGAATTGATGAGTATCAAAAAAATGATACGAGATACATATATTGCAAAGAGAAAGCTTTCCCATGGATGGTTGAAGTGTTCAAAGGCGAACATCAACTGATCGTTGTCCCATATATTACTACGATAGGTTATTACTATACTTCTATGGCATGGTATCGCACACTTGACGATAGCGTATCACCTGATGCTATTGGCAAAGCTGTTCTGGATGCCTTTGAACATATCCGCATAAGTCCTGTTGATGCAAGAACCCGTGCAGAACGCAATGAAGATCGCTTTTATCTGAAAGAAACAAAATGCAAATCATATAAGGCTTTTAACAAAAAATATATTTGCAGCGGCGTTGATATGGACGAACATGGAATGTACTCCGTATCAACTTCGGTAAATTCCTTTGACAACAATGGTTATTGCGACATTGAGGGAGATAAGCCTGTTACACTTTCAAACACCGCTTCAGCGGCTGATATAGGCAATGCTGTTATTAACGCATTCAGAATATGCGAAGAATACAAAGCGTCGAAAAAGCCTGACCCTTACCCGCCCGTTGAAGCTGAACTGCTCTCAGGCAAAAAAATTGAGTTTTCCCCTCCCCGTGACAGACATTTCTCCGATAGCGATGACTGCGGAGCGGCAGAGCTGTACAAGGGTTATGGGTATTTCCCCAAAGAGGGTGCAGATTCGTCAGCGGAATTTTACCTTGGCATTGCCGCCGAGCTTGACTGCGATATGAGCGAAGATAATATTCGCAAGGCTTGGGAAAAGCTTCACGGCAAGGCAGAATTCTTTGAAGTAAAGCCGTCAGAACACGGCATTTTCAAGCTTCGTGCCGAAATGAAAAACAAAAGCGTTCACCGAATTTCTTATCTGTTGCAGATTGATAAAAGCGAACTGCTTGACTGCACAATGGAGCTTCACAAGCCAAACACTCGCAAAAAGCTTGATGAAAAGCTTACGGAGATGTTTGAGGAATTTGCACGTAAGTGCAGTTTTAAAGACTGAACTATTGCCGCCGAATACGGCGGCATTTTTATTAACAAGGAGTTTTATGCTTTCACTTACAAAAATGTACCGTCCCATAACAGCCCAGCCCTTTGACCGCTCGGACGGGTACAGGGAAATATCCCCCTGTGAGGTGCTGAAGCCGTATATCCGCTGCTTCTGGACATATGAAAGCAGTCCTGATATGCGGCCGCAGCTTGTTATACCCGACACCTGCATGGACATCATTTATCGCATTGACAATGCCAGCGGCAGGGTCTCGGGGTGCTTTTGCACCATTGACGATAGCACACATCTTTCAAGCGGAATGGCAGACGGCACATCGGTCTTTGCCATAAGATTTTATGCCTGGACTGCGGCGCTGTTTTCGGCGAACTCCTTTGCGGGAACTGTAAACGGCGGATATGCTCCCGATGAATTTTTCGGGTCATTCTCCGCCCGACTGGTGCCAATGCTCATAGGCACCAACACCCTTGAAGAATGTGCGCTGTATGCACAGAATTATCTCATGCAAATAATATGCGCCGACCGCATGGATCCATGCCTTATGAACACGGTGCATGATATATTATCATCGGGCGGAAGAGAAAAGATATCAGCTCTTGCGGAAAAGAACGCCGTATCAAAAAAGAAACTGGAACGCATTTTCAGCGAAAAAATGGGCATATCTCCCAAAAGCTTTTCATCGCTGGTAAGATATCAGAAGCTGTGGCAGGATATGTGCTTTTCGGCGGATTTTGACATATTTGAGGCTGTGGTGAAATACGGCTTTACCGACCAGTCCCATTTGCTGAAGGATTTCAGGAAATATCACTCCATGACCCCAAAACAGGCGCTGGAAAATGCAAAAATGTCGCTTTTTTACAATACAGACAGCGGATATCATGATATCATAAAATAAAAATGATAGGAGGATACCATATGACAGTATTTGAAAAAGCAAGAGGATTTGTTTACAGGAACGCAAGACCTTTGGAGCTTGCACGGTGGAGATTTCATTTTGAAAACGGCAGCGCAGATGATGTTGTGACCGCACTGAGCGCATTTCAGAATGAGGACGGCGGCTTTGGTCACGCACTGGAGGAGGACAATTTTAATCCAAACTCCCTGCCAATGGGCGTGTGGAAAGCAGCTGAGATACTTGACGAGATAGGCTTTTCGGACAAGTCTCACCCGATAATAAAGGGAATGCTGAGATATCTTGAAAGCGGCAGCTGCTTTGATAAGGCGCATGACCAGTGGCTGAACACAGTGCCCAGCAACAATGACTATCCCTGTGCCATATGGTGGGCATACAACGGCGAGAGCGAATTTCGCTACAATCCCACTGCGGCGCTGGCAGGGTTTATACTTAAATTTGCGGAGAAGGACAGCGTGATCTATCAGAAAGCGCTTATCATTGCAAAGCAAGCAGTGGAATGGTTTGATGCAAATGTTCCGTTCAACGAAATGCACGTAACTAACTGCTTTGTAAGGCTTTATGAATGTCTTTGCATAACAGGGGCGGACGTTTGCTGCATGGACAGCTTCAAAGAAAAGCTCATCACTCAGGTAAATAACAGCATTTGCAGGGACACATCAAAATGGGGAAAGGAATATGTATCTCTCCCCGCTGACTTTATCCGCTCAAAGGACAGCATTTTCATAGGCGGAAACGAGGAGCTTCTGAAAGAGCAGTGCAGGCTTGTAAAACAAATGCAGCTTCCTGACGGCAGCTTCCCCGTAACATGGATATGGTGCAATGACTATGCGGAATACCACATTGCCGCAAACTGGTGGAAAAGCGAGTTCTGCATAGGCTACATGAGATTTATCAGGGATTTTGAGAAATAATAATTTAGAACCTGTCTTCATAAGAAATGTGTGCGGATTTTCGAGCATAATTTTGTTGCAGAGTAGGCAAAAATCCGCAGGCGGGCTTTCGCCCGGCAAGGATTTTTAACGCAGTCTGCGGCAAAATTTGCCGAAAAGACGTGCGCATATGCTTGTGAAGACGGGTTCTTATACAATACCCGCTGTCAGATACACCATATCAGTCTCTTTGTCATTTCTCACATCATCATTCCAGCTTATCTCGAGGATATAATAATCTACAACCCCCTGACCGCTGTTGTTTTCAGGCTGTATCTCATCGCTCTGCCAGTAAAGAGGCTCTGCATTCTCCTGCACTTTTTTATAGCTGTCGTATGACTCCTTGTGGAGACTGTCGTCAGCTTTTTTTCCGTCGCTGCCAAGATTGAGATACTTGCCCGAAGCAGCACTGCCGCTTTTGCTATAATAATGTGCAGTGCCGTCCTCATCAACATATTCGACGTCTCCGCTCCCCTGCTGCTCCTGCGCCGGGAAAACAGTATAGGTAAAGTCGATATTTGTGGTATGCGCTATCTGCAGCTTGTAATTTGACACAGATTCATCTGAATAAACGCTGAACACAAAGTCCTTTTTTCCTGCCTCGTCCTCAACATTTATTTCTCCGATATCAATGTTCTGCGAGCTTTCTTTCTGACCCGCTCCGATAATAAGAGCAGTGGGGGCATTTATCTTTGTTATGGTAGTCAGCCTGCGCTGGTATGTGAACCATGCGTATGCCGTTGCCGAACCTGCGAATATCAGCGCTGTCATTGCAAATGCAATAAGCAGCCGTTTTCCTTTGCCTTTCATCTGAACCTCTCCACAATCACTGCTCGGTATTTGATACCTGCAGCTCGATATATCCTACTTTTTTGCCTATCTTCTGGTCTGCTTCGTTCCAATAGGCATTGACCGTGATGTAGTGATCGCTGTTGACACCCGTAATGCTGTTAAGCTCGTCCTCGGATATGGAAATATCCCCATCGGAATCGGCAAAATATCTGCCGGGGTTCTTTGCCATGTCTTTTTTTAATGCTGTCGTGTCCTCATCTGAGATAAGCTTGCTGTGATCGTTTCCGACAAAGCCGATGTCATCCTGCGGAAGTATAAGCTGAGCTGCCATGTATGGCCACACCCAGTAGATATCCTGCCTGTATGCCGTATCCGTTTTTACATTCTGCCGGGGAAAATCAAACGTATCTGTTATCATATCAGAATAAAGCCCTGTTTTTTCATCATAACTCCTGAAAAAAAGGATATGACCCTTCACAAGCTCAGCCTCAGGCTCCCCTGCATCTATTATGCAGTCGGTATTGTCCTTATTGGGCTGTGCAGCCGACGTGTAAAGAACGGTATCAAGTGAAAAAGTAAGGTCAAGCTGCTCAAGGTCACGGTTGGGAATAACATAAAATGTGAGCATTCCCGAGCTTCCCGGCTGTATGCCTGTTCCGGATTTAGATGAGTTGCCGAAATTGCTGTCGTCGCTCATGACCCATTTTACAGAAGCTCTGCCGCTGCCTGTGGAAACGGGAGATATCCTGCCGAACAGACTGCCTGTGCTGATATTGCTACGGCTTATACCGTCAGCTGCGGTAAGGAAATCATCATATATGCCGCTTTCCCCCACAGCTGCAAGCTCAAAATCCGCATCTGTGGCCTTAAGCGCCGCCATATCCCCGGAGGTCTCCTTGTTGTTGGTGAACCAGCCGAAAGAATAGAAAGCAGCCAGAAGCATGATAAGTGCGCCTGCCGCACAAAGCATAAATATTATAAGCCTTGCACTGCCCGATATATTCTTGCCGTCCTTTGCCACAGCAGACCGCTCCTTTCCCGCATATATTGGTACTGATTATTTTTTCTTCTTTTTCTTGTCCTGCTTTTCAGCCATATAGGCATCAAGCTTTTTCTGCATTTCAGCCATATGATTACGGCAGGCGGATATTTCACCCGTGTATTTGTTGAACCATTCAACGTCCGCTTCGTTAGGTTCCTCCTGCAAAAGAATAGCCTGAACAAGAGCTGACTGGGAACGTGAACGCTTTCTCTCGATCTCTTCTATGGTCGCTCTGCATCTTTTTATTTCCTGCTGGTACTTTTTCCGTTCAAACATAATGCGCTCTCCTCTGTATTTTAATTTCCGAGCTTGTCCACAGACTCGATTATCGCCCTTAATTCGTCATAACCCTTGTCAAGGTGATCGGCAACATCGTGAAACGCCTGTGAGGCTTCGGGAAGCTTATCTCTCATCTGTTCGGGGTACTTTATAAAACAGTAGTGTATCTCGTTTATAATTTTCTGCTTTTCGGTGTAATCGCTAACACAGAATATCATTGCCCTTGCTGCTCCGAGGTCGGATACCGCCATGCTGTAATGCAGGTCATAGTCCGTTCCCTTTTCGCTGTAGGTGTCGATCTCTTTGGCTGCCTGCAAAAGGTTTTCTTCAAACTGCGCAATGTAATCGGTGCGTATCCTCTGGCGCTCATTAAAATAAAGCCCTGCAAACACAAATACCGCCAGAAGCGAGGCCACAGCCACAAGAATAGCCGTTATCATTTTGGCTTTCATGATTTTTTCCTGATTCAGATGTCCTCACTCCTTTTTATCGTCATTGTTTTCAGGCTCGTAGCCCTGTTCATACAGCTTCTGCTTTTCCTTTTCGATAGCCTCACGCACTGCATCATCATTATTCTTCCTGTTTGCCCTGCATTCGGCTGAGACCTTTGCAATGGTAACGACCTCATACACAGCAGTTGCGGACATTACTATGACCACAGCCGCAAGTATCAGTTTTTTTGCCGATGCAAAGGAATTGAGCCACCTGAGAAATCCGACCTTGCCCGTATATTTTCCAACAATAGTTTCAGATGTTACGGTTGAAGGATCATCAGCGCTGTTGGCATCGCCCTTTGTAACAAAGCTGCCGTCATCAAGTATCCTCACTATCCTGTGGGTGTTGAGCATACCGTATATTGCGCTGTCATGGGAATAAAAGCAGATTATATCCCCTGCTTTCAGCTCCGAGCAATCAGTCTTTTCGATAATGATATAGTCGCCGCTGTGAATGGACGGCTCCATGCTTCCGCTGACGACTTTGACGATACTCCTGCCGAAAAGCACCGCAGGCTTGTTCTGCATATTTGATATCATTATGTATGCCGTCAGCATAGTTATGATTATCAGCACTGCCCATGCAATAAACTGACCTGCCGGCTTTATCACATTTGCACCTGATTTGCTCTTTGCCATAGGAAGCTGCCTCTCTTAGTATTCTTTCTTAATCTTTCTGACAAGCTTTGTTATAAAGCTTACGTGATATTTTCTGAAAAGCTCCTTCATCTGCCTGTCATAAGCCCTCTGCTCCTTGGGAGAACGCTGAACAGGCATCTGTGCAGGCATAACATAAATCTTTTTGCGCTTTTTGGCAAACAGTGCCTTGAAGCGCTGCTTTGTTCTCTGCCTGAAATTCGGCGCATACTTTTCGTAAAGCACCTGCATCTCAGCCATTTCCTTTTCATCACGCTGAGCCTGAGCCTTGGCGGCAGCCTCGGCAGCTATACGCTCGATAAGCTTCGGATCGTCCGAATCGCCCTCTCTGATAACAGCGCCGTCCTGCCTTATAAGAGATATGAGCCTGCGCAGACTTCGCCTGATAACATGGATAGGATTTTTTGAATACTCGGGATATATCTCGTCAAAGCTTTTCTGCTCAAGATATGCACGCATTTCTTTAAGCTTTTCCGCTCTGAGCTTTTCCCTTTCCTCACGCTCGTGCCTGAGACGTTCTTCCTCTGCCTTCTGGCTCTGCTTCTCGGTTTCAAGCTTGTCCATCTCGGCATTTATCATCTTTTCAAGCTCATCACGCTCGGCATCAAGGCGCTTCTGTTCTTCCAGCTCGGCACGTTCACGCTCTATGCGCTCACGTTCAAGACGTTCCTGTTCTTCACGCTCAATGCGTTCCTTTTCCAGCCTGAGAGCTTCAAGGCGGGCTTTTTCAAGCCGCTCCTGCTCCTCACGTTCAGCCTTTTCTCTGGCAAGCCTGCGCTCTTCTTCAATACGTCTTTCCTCTTCCTGTCTTCTGCGCTCCTTTTCCTCGGCTTCCAGCCGCTTCTGCTCTTCCGCTTTGTAGTATTCGGTCTCTATCTTTATTATCTTGTCTATCTCGGCAAGTATTTTTTCATTTTCGGAAATGTTATCCTGAGCCAAAGCGGCATCATCGGTCAGTCTGTCACTGCCAATAACAAGCTCATGCTCATCATAGCTCACCTTGTCAAATTTTCTCAGAACACGGGGTGCGGCAGCCTTGCTTTTCTGGGTTTTAAGCACCTCCGCTTCGCTGTCCTGAGTAAACGACCTGAAAAGCAGGAGATTGAGCGCCGAAAGGTCATAAAGATTTTCCACATACTCCTTATCGGGCTTCTGTGCCGAATCGGAAACATTTATCTCATAGCCTGTTTTGTCATACCCCTCAATGAACTGCCATAGCACAAGGCACGCCTTGAGGTCAACATTTTTCATAATCGCATTCGTTCTCATAACAGGCGGGCGGATATAATTCTGTCCCATCTGCTGGCAGAATGGCGATGACTTGTAGCCTTCAACTATCCTGCGTATTTTTTCAACTCTGTCCCATAGGGTAGAGCCGTTCTCATCGGCAGCTTCAAGTGAATCGGAGGTCTCGATGTTCAGCGTCATTTTCATTTTTCTGCCGCTGCCCGATTCAAAAGCCGTGTTGTACTCCATGGCAAATACTTCTTCGCTGGAGGATACGGCTTTAAGCTTTTCATACCGCTTGTTTACAAAAATAAAAAGCCTGTCTATAAGAGTGTTTACGAATTTATTCTCATAGGTAAGATAGCTTTCTTCCTTATGTATGTTCAGCACCTTTGAGGGGGTTATCTTTCCTGTTTCGGGGTCAACGCTCTGGATAAGGTCGGTATGCTGAGCAAGATGCTTTACCGAATCTACCGTTATCTTCTTTGAAAGCGCAAAGGGAACGACTTCCTCCACATTGGTAATAGTCTTGCTCGGATTTCTGATAACATTGTCGATAGAGACAAGTCCTGTTTCTATCGCCTTCACCCAGCTTACGTCAATGTCCTTTTCCAATATCCTGCGGTTGAGCGCAATGGTGCTTCGGCTGTGAGAAAGTGATGAGCGGAAACTTTCATATAGTCTGTCACTGTCAAGCTGATCTGTACAGTCCTTGAATTTTTCAAACCATTCGCTGTAGGCTTCGTTCACTTTCTCTCCTCCTTTCACTGCGCAGTTATCCACAGATAATATTTACTTTACAGCTGTCAGAAAAGCTTCTGGAGCCTTTCCAGATATGCTATGGATTCCTTCATGGAATTTCTTCCGAAGAGCTTCTGGAGATATATGCAAAGGTCTCTCAGCTCATCACGGAGCATTGCCAGATTAAGGGACTCGAACTTTCTGAATATCTTGGTAGCAAGAACATAATCCACGCCGTCAAGCTCGTCTCCTCCGCAGGCAACATATACGGGCACAAACAAATTCATCTGCTTGATGATACGGTTACCGAAAGCAACTCGCAGTCTTTCGATTACCCAAAGGTCAAGCTGCTGTATCTTTTTCAGTATGTCCTGACTGAGGGGATACATCTGAAAAGCTTCACTGAACAGCGAATCCAGATGTGAAAAGCTCAGGTTCATTGGAGGCGTATCGGGTGCCTCAAAAGCAATACCCTTGGAATCCAGATTTATGGGCTGGGCACGGTCATATACCTTATCGGAGATAGCAAATGTGGAGTCATCGTTGTTTGCCGTACCGACGTACCATATGTTCTGAGGTATTCTCAGCATTCCGTGGTCAAGATGCTCGGGGTCGGTGCTCCAAACATTGGGAACAAGGTCCAGCTTCCATTCATCGGAATTTGGCATTTCAAGGATTGACAGCATCTCCGCAAAATAATACTCAACTCGTGCGATGTTCATTTCGTCCAGCAGGATAAAGTTAACATCATCATTATATGAGCTGGAGTATATTCTCTTCAATACTTCCGTTTCGTTAAAGTTCTTGGTAAACTCGTTGAAATATCCGAAAAGCTCTGTACGGTCTCTCCATGAGGGCTGAACAGATGCTATCGTGGTGTCATTCTGCAGGAACTTGCCGAATGAGTATGGAAGCGAAGTTTTACCTGTACCGGAAATACCCTGTAAAATGATAAGCTTTGTTGAAGCCATGCCCGCTATGAACAGTCTTACCGTTCTTATGTCGTAATAAAGGTGCATACGTGAGCAGGCAAAATTTCTGTAATTTTCGCATATAGCCGCCAGAGTGATACTGTTGTCATAATCGGGAGCGATATAGTTTTTGTAGTAGTTATCAACTTCAATAAGCTTGGAAAATCTCACATCGGAGGTCTGTATTACGCCGTTAACGGCAGCAGGCTGTTCGGACTCCGCAGGTGCTTCGCCCTGACTGTATTCCATGCTCTGAGAAAGGCCATATCCGCCTGAGGGAAGAGCAGCAGCTCCCGCAGGAACGCCTATCTGAGCCACCTTCATAGCCATGATCTCGTCTTTTTCCTTTGTAAGCTTTATGACCTGACGCTGGAGCACACCCAGCTCCTCTATAACGTCCTCATCACCCACTATAGAATGCCTGAAACGGACATATTTCCTTATGAGCATAACTATCAGGAATATTATCAGCGCAAAAATAGCAGCCACTATTATAAGCGACAAAACAGCAAAGACCCATTCCAGCGCGTTAAAGTTGCCTGAATAGTCCTTGAATATCTTTGCATATTCCGATATGTTGAATATCTGCTTCAAGCCCTCCCAAAGGCCTTTGAATATCATTCCAAAGCCTTTGAGAATTTCGGATATGAAAACGAAAAACCATTTCAAGAAGTCATTCATATGCTTACTCCAAACTTATACGAAAGAACGTATCATTCGTCATTTTTTTCATCTTGCTGAGCTTCCTTTTTCTTCTGCTCAGCAAGATATTCCTCGATCGCCCTTTTCTTTATCTCTTCCTCGTCTATCTCGGGCTTTGCGGCAGTCTTGACCTCAACAATAACTGCCATAAGCTTATAAAGCTCAAAAAGGAAAAATATCGCCATAGGAATGATTATGCAGATAAAGAAGCCTGTCTTTGTCCTTAAAAAGCTCATTACCTTTCCAAAGCCGTTTATCTTGGTGCCTGTCCACTTGCCGATAATATCAACGGGATAAACATTAAGGCTGTCCTTGATGTCGTTATTATCACCCTTGGTGGTAAAGCTGATATTGTCACCTGTGTTATTGACAGCGATTATTCTGTGGGTGTTCTTTACCCTCTGACCGTTGATAAGAGTCCAGAATGTGATAACATCGCCCTCTTCAAGCGTATAGACATCATCTATTTCCCTGTCAATAATGAAATCGTCCTTTGCAAAGGTGGGAAGCATCGAATCTGACTCAACAGTAAGGGGAACATATCCGAAAAGGCTTGCAACACCGTTGTTCCTGTCGGACGAGAACACAAGTATCGTTACGATAAGAGCGAAAGCCAAGATAATCCACGCTATCACTGTTATAATATTGTTCAGTATTTTTTTCATTTTACGAGCATTTCCTTTCACATCATTATGTTTGGATATTATGCTGTTTATCAGGTATTTTCTATAATTTTGAATTTCATGCTGAGTTTCATAGTTCCGCCGATAATGTTATCCAGGCAGTCAGGGTCGTTGCCCTCAAGCCATATAACAACGGTGTATTTATCCTTTGCACCGGGGCTGAATTTATCGTTTTTGGTGCTCATTACCACTGTTGAAGACTGAAACTCCTTATCGCAGTCGCTTTCCTTGCCTGTTCCGTCGGATTTGGTCTTGCCGTAAACAGTCTTTTCACCGTTTTCATAAACAGCTATCCTCACAGCCTCGTCAACGCCGTTGGTGATGTTCTCCATGGTCATTTCGCCGCTGTAAGCCACGGTATCGTTTCCCGAATTTATAAGATAAAAGGTGTAAGCAATATAGTTATCGCCGTTGTGAGTGCCGTTTATTTTGTCGATATTCAAAGTCAGATCTTCTCCGCTTATGTTCGTCATATCATAAACAATATCCGCATTAAGAGTAGCTATCGATTTTTCATACTCGGGTGTTTCCGAAAGAGTAAGTCCCTGATTTACCATATCGTATTTATTGACGGTAACGGTAAAGCTTCCGAACCTGTCATAAAAATAGGACACCGCATATGCAATAGCAACAAGAGCTATCAGAACCACCAGAAGAACACTTATTACACGGACTACGACATTATGACGTCTCGCCTCCGCCGCAGTTCGCCGCAGGGTGAGAATATCGGCAGCCCTGTTCCTGCTGTCCTGCTCGGTCTCGGTATATGTATCGGCAGGTTCAGCATTATCCACCGTTTTTATTTCATCTTTAGTCAAGATCAGAACTCCATTCTATACAGTAATATTTAAATTGCCGAAAATCTCATCCTGTAATGCTCATGATGTTATTGCGATGAATTGCCCGATGCCTGATTTTTCCTGCGGATAAACCTGTCTGGTACAAATTTGCCCGAAAACATTCCGTTTTCACTGCCTGTGAAATATGAGCAGCCAAGCTCACTAAGCTCATTTGCCTCTTCCGCAGAAGAAACTCCCGCTGCAATGGTCTCTGCTCCAAGACCGCTGATAAACGAGGTAAGGGTGCTTATGCAGGAATCGGTGTCATAATCCTTGCCCAGCCTGCGGGTGATGCTTTCATTCAGCATAACATATTCAGGCTCCAGCTCGGCAAGCCTGAAAAGCGGAAACCTTTCGCTGTCAACACCTGTAAGCATTATATGATATCCTGCTTTTCTGAGCTGCTTTATGGACTCGCAGCTGCCGCTGTCGGCAAGAACGGATTCGGGCAGCTCAAAGCATATTCCCTGCGGGATAGCCTCTATTTTTGCCGTAAAATCCCTGACTGTCTTAACACAGTTGCTCTTGCCTAAAAGCATTTGGGGAATAAAAACCGAGACCCAGTCAAAATCAAGTCCACGATCATTAAATTTTTCGGCAGCTTTCACCGTCTGGAGAAGTGCAAGCCTGAATATGGAAATACATCTGTCATCAGCCTCAATAACAGGCATGAACCGCTCAGGCAGAAGCACACCCATATCGGGAGAATTAAGCCTTATGCTGCTCTGATAAAAAGCAGGAAGCTTTTCGGCAGATGACCATATGGCACGGTAGCGCATTTCTATGGCACGCACGCCGTCAACCGTAGTATTTATATCAGACATATTCCTCACCTCAGTTTTCGGCTAAAATGTACAAATTTCGACATAAAGCAAGCGTAAAGCGTAAAACGAAAAAATCTTATTATCCCTATAAACAACGCAAAGGTAATACCATACATTTCTGTACAGCATTACCCTCACTTTAAATTGTTAAATTAAGCTCCGACTCCTTCTGAAGTTGTGGCAGTATCAAATTCTCCTAAAGAGAAAGCAAGGTCAATGTTCCAGCTCTGTCCTGCGTTGTCGTTAATGCAAGAAGCGCTCTCGCCCTCAAGCCATACACGAACTGTAAAATCAAGATGGCCGTAGTTATTACCAGTAGTTGCAAGAGGAATATCAAGTCCTGAATCAACACCTGATACTTTATCAAACGAATCATTGGTAACAGCATCAGTCATTACCACAGTGACGGTGTCCAAAGCAGTCGCAGCATCACCTGCCTGTTTTACTGCCTTACCGGCTGTAAGATAGTTGTTATCAACGCCGAAAATATTTGTTGTTGAAGATGTATCATTTGCACTTGGTATAAAAGCAACTCTTACAGCTTTATAAAGTTCTGTTGCATCAAGTGTATCATCAGAGTACTCATCACTGGTATTTTTATTATTTTTTATTACAAGCTTGCAATATACATTTTCGTTTGCATCAGTTGCCGTTGCTTTTTTGTTTGTTCTCAGATGAACAGGGACGTCAACATAAAAGCCTTTTTGGGTGGAATCACTTTTTATTTTCGAGCCAGCTACCAATTCGGATTTTGGAGTAATTGGTGTCATAGAGTCAGGAAGTGTAAGTGAAACATATTTTCCAGCTTTTCTACCACCATTACTTACCTTCTGAGCATCAAACAAATTTTTACCGTCAACAGAAGAAGCAGGACTTAAAAGTCCGATTTTCTCGTAATATTCGCCAACAGCAACCGCACTTCCCCAGCTTTCACTTCTATCGTCACCGGGAGTAGTTAATGAAGGAGTTGTAATAGCAGTTCCATTTACCTCAGCCAGTGCAATTTCCATACCTTCACCGACAGTAGCTGTCATGCTGAGACCGGTCATCTCAACTTCCTTATTCATGGTGAACCATGCGTATGTAGAAGTAGAAAGCATTGTGGCGGATAATGCAAGCATACCCACAGCGGGGATTATCTTTTTGGCAGCAGAATTCTTGTTGTTTTCGTTAGAACGAGTTTTCATATTTTATCAGCCTTTCACAAAATTATATTAAGCAAAATAAGCCATAGGCATTGTTTTCTTAATTTATCCAATTTCAGTATACAACATCTGTCGTTCCATATCAATAAAAAGCCTTTAACAAATATAGACATTTTATGCAATCTTAACGTATTGTTTTGTGTATTTTTAGTTTGCTTTATATTGTGAAAGTGCTCAATTAAACAATCAGTTTCGTTATATCAGCATATCCTTGCAAACAGACACGTTATGTCAAAAAAATTTGATAAACTGATACTAAGAACCAATTAAAAACTATACAAAAAATCGAGCATAATCTTGCGTATATGGATTATGCGATGATTTTTTGTCTATAGTTTTATTGGTGATTAGTACGAATGCCCTAACGGCTGACAAACGAAAAAGGCTGCCGCACAAATGTGCAGCAGCCTTTGAAAAGCTTATGTTATAACCCAGATTACTTGAGCTCAACAGTAGCGCCGGCAGCTTCGAGCTTAGCCTTGAGCTCTTCAGCCTCAGCCTTGGGAGCAGCTTCCTTAAGAGTCTTAGGAGCAGCCTCAACAGCTTCCTTAGCTTCCTTAAGGGAAAGACCGCAAGCATCCTTAACAGCCTTGATAACGTCCATCTTCTTCTCACCGAAGGAAGCGAGAACAACGTCAAACTCAGTCTTCTCAGCCTCAGCAGCTGCGCCAGCACCTGCTGCAGGACCTGCAGCTGCAACAACAGCTGTTACGCCGAATTCTTCCTGGATAGTCTCTACGAGCTCAGCAAGCTCAAGAACGGAAAGAACCTTGATTTCTTCTAAAATATTTGTAACTTTCTCAGAAGCCATGATAATAATCTCCTTTATATTTTGATTTAATTTTTTCAGGCAACCATACGATCGTTATGATCAAGCAGCCTCTTCCTCTGCCTTCTTGTCGGCGAGAGCCTTGAGTGTAGCAGCAAGCTTCTGCATGGGACCCTGGAGAGAGCCAACCAGCTGAGCAAGCAGTGTCTCCTTGGAAGGAATCTTGGAAAGAGCCTCAACACCCTTAGCGTCATAGATAACGCCGTCAACGTAGCCTGCCTTGAGGGTAAACTTATCGTCGTGTGCTTCAGCAAACTTACCGAGGATTCTTGCGGGAGCGGTCTGATCGTGGTCGCAAACTGCGATTGCGGTTGTACCCTCGAGTACGCTGCAAAGATCATCAAGACCTGCTTCCTTGAGAGCGATACGGAGCATTGTGTTCTTTTCAACAAAGTAAGTTACACCTGCTTCTCTGAGCTCTTTTCTGAGCTGAGTATCTTCCTCAACGGTAATACCTCTGTAGTCAACAAGAACACCTGCTGAAGAATTCTTGATAAGATCGGTTACAACAGCAGCTCTTGCCTTCTTGGATTCGAGAACCTGTGCGCTTGGCATAAAATTTCACCTCCGTAAAAAGTTGAAAATTATGCTACCCATTCATAAAAAGAAAAACCTTTCCTTCAAATGACAGGAAAGGGCATACATTTATAATGTACAGCAATCTTTCCTCGGCAGGATTTACGATTTCTGCAAATTGCTTTGCATAGTCACCTGCTGTCTTTAGAATATGATAGCTCTTCATCGTTTTTAACGACTTTAATATAATATCATACTTTTCAGCGCTTGTCAAGGGCTTTTTTGAATTTTTTTAAATTATTTTTTCTCATGCACGATGTTCCAGTATCTTTTCTTTTCGTTTTCGGAAAGCTCTGCCGCAAAATCCGCTTTCAGGGTCACGAAGCGTTTCAGGTCCCATATTATATGGTACATCAGCGCACGGGATTCAAACTCGCTGCGGTCTGCGGGCAGCTTCTCGGCAGAATAATGGGCAAACAGACCGTCAATATCCTCCAGCAGCCCTGCGGCATCGTTTATCTCATGGAACTCCCCGCTCATTTTCGCAAGGAAGTCCGATATGGGCTTGCCGTACTCATGTATGGGGTTCAGCGCCATAATATCCTTGTATATGCCCATAAGAACGCCGCACTGGCTTATGCGCATCTCAACGTATTTCAGGAAATAATCCTTCTCCTCAGCAAAGGAGTTTCCGATGTATCTGAGGGAACATTTTTTCAGGTCTGCCAGCAGCCGTGAAGTTTCGTCAAAGCATGAGCCTGTGTAGCCGCTTTTATCCTCCGCCAGGATATACACGGACATTCTGGAGATTATCTGCCTGATTTTTTCATCGGTCTCCTTTTGGATACTGCGTATCCTGCCGATGCCCGTGGGCACAAAAATGTTCATCAGAACGCCGATCCCTGCGCCGATAACAAAAAGCGTCAGCTCATTCTGCATTATCTGGGGAGAGCAGTCCGCCGAGGCGAAATAGTGAGTCGCAATAACGCTGTTCATGGCGGCTGCCTCATTCATATCAAGCCCGCTGCAGAATGCGAGAAATACCGCCAGAACCACTCCCAGAGCAGGGATACTGAACCCTGCCACCGAGAACACGGCAGTGCACAGCAGCGTTACCGCCGCAAAAGCCATCAGGCGCTTGAGCGTGACCATCAGCGTTTCCTTGCGGGTATCGCAGACCGTCAGCAGGCAGATTATCCCCGCTGAAACGGCGTAGTTCAGCCCCAGACCGTATGCTATGGCCGCTGCAATGGCTGCTCCCACGGCTGTTTTGGCTATTTTCAGCCAGTTTATCCTTTGAGTCATTCTCCGTCATCACCTTCGGGCAAAATGTCGATAACAACAAGCTCAGGGTTGTTGAATATGCGGGGTATTCTTTCAATAGTACGGCTCAGTCCCCTGCTGACGATAAACGTCGTGTCATCAAAATTATATCTTCCGCCTGCATATTTCGGGAAAAGTCCCTGTCCCGGTGCATAAAGGCCGTTCATAAACGGAGGGAGCCGCCACTGTCCGCCATGAGCATGACCCGAAAGCACCAGGTCAAACTTGCCGAACGAACGGTAAAAGTCAATCTTCTCTGGAAAATGGGCAAGGAGGACATTGAAGCTATTTGTATCGGCATTGTCGGCACACACCTTCACGCTGTCGCCGATATCAGACTTTGCCGACGCTCCGCATATCATAATACCGTCAATATCAACATTTTCGCCCTGAAGCACGGTAACGCCGAAGCTCTCCGCACGCCTGCTGAAAGTTTCCCACATATTCCCCCTGTACTCATGATTACCCGAAACGTAGTAGCAGGGATATTTTTTCGCAATAGCTTTAAGCAATGTGTCGGAATTTTTATTATCCGTCCTGTTGTCGAAAATATCACCTGTGAGCACGATAATATCAGGCTCAGCCGCATCTACTGCATTGATGAGATTTTTCATATTCTTGCCGTATGAACAACTGTGCAGGTCGGATATCTGAACGATGCGCACTTTTTTGGTGACCTTGCGACTCACAAGTGTATAGCGGACTGTTCTCAGGGGAAAGCTTACAGCGGATAGTATAAAAAACACTGCCGCAAGCGCTCCAAGTATTTTCAGGAAGATGTATTTCTTTGTCGGCTTGTCCTTTTTCGTCATCTTATTCCTCCGAAGTTTGTGATATGAATATTATAGCGCAATATAAGCGGCGTGTCAATGAGCCGCTAAGGGATTTTAACTTGACAAAGCAATGATGGCAGTATATACTAAAATTAAACAAATATCCGCATATTATTTATAAAAGTGTATAAACATATGAATATACAGAAAGGAAATGTAATATGAACTATTCGGAAGAAGCACTGAAAAAACACAGCCAGTGGAAGGGCAAGATAGAAGTCATCAGCCGTGTTCCCCTTAAAACAAGGGACGACCTTTCTATCGCATACACCCCGGGCGTTGCGGCTCCCTGCCTTGCTATTGAAAAAGATCCCGACCTGAGCTATGAATACACACGCCGCTCCAATCTGGTTGCAGTCATCACAGACGGAACTGCCGTTCTGGGACTGGGCGACATCGGCCCTCTCGCCGCTATGCCTGTTATGGAGGGCAAGAGCGCACTGTTCAAGGAATTCGGCGATGTTGATGCCATTCCCATCTGCGTGGCTTCCAAGGACACTGAGGAGATCATCAAAACTGTACGCCTTATCTCAGGCTCATTTGGCGGAATAAATCTGGAGGACATCTCTGCTCCCCGCTGCTTTGAGATTGAGAGACGTCTCCAGGAGGAATGCGATATCCCCGTATTCCACGATGACCAGCACGGAACCGCCGTTGTAACTCTTGCGGCTGTCATCAATGCTCTCAAGCTCACCAACAGGAAAATCGAGAATATCAAGGCTGTCACCAGTGGAGCAGGTGCTGCCGGCATTGCCATAGTCAAGCTGCTTATTGCAATGGGTCTGAAAAATGTTATTATGTGCGACCGCCACGGCGCTATTTACAAGGGCAGGGACGGTCAGAACCATGAAAAGGAGCTTATTGCCGACATCACAAACCAGAACTGCGAAAAGGGTACTCTTGCCGAGGTCATTAAGGGCGCTGACCTGTTTATCGGAGTTTCCGCACCTAACTGTGTTACCGAGGAAATGGTAAAAAGCATGGCTCCCCAGCCTATCCTCTTCCCCATGGCAAACCCTGACCCCGAAATTCTTCCCGAGCTTGCCAAGAAAGCGGGCGCAGCCGTTGTGGGAACAGGCAGAAGCGATTATCCCAACCAGATAAACAACGTGCTTGCTTTCCCCGGCATTTTCAGAGGAGCTCTTGATGTGCGTGCCTCCCGCATAAACGATGAAATGAACATTGCCGCAGCCCGTGCCATTGCGGAGTCAGTTCCTGCAGACAAGCTGTGCAGCGAATACATCATTCCCGATGCTCTTGACCACCGGATGGCTCAAAGAGTTGCGGAAGCTGTAAGAAAGGCTGCCATTGAAACGGGAGTTGCAAGAATCAAGTAAGAATATATAACACAAAAGCCATTGTCCGTATTGGACAATGGCTTTTAATTTTTGCTGTATTCAGCGGCAAGACCGTCCTTGATACCCTGCATAATGATATCACGGGCCTTTGCGGCTTCTGCCTTAGGAAGAGGCTCAACATCTTTAAGAGGATAATCAATGCCAAGATTCTGATATTTTACCTTGCCCATGTCGTGGTAAGGAAGAACATCGAGCGCCTTGACGGATTTCAGCTTTGAGATAAACATGCCCAGTTCGTGGAGATACTTCTCATTGTAAGTGATCCCGGGAACTACTACGTGACGTATCCAGAGCTGCTTCTTTTTGCTGCTTGCATACTCAGCGAAAGCAAGAATATTCTTGTTACTGTGACCTGTGAGCTTTTTGTGCTCCTCGTCATTGATATGCTTTATATCAAGCATGATAACATCGGTAACATCAAGCAGACGGTCAACATCGGCAGTATTTTCGGGATTGAATGTTATTCCCGAGGTATCGAGACAGGTGCTTATTCCCCTCTCATGAGCCTTTTCAAAAAGCTCGGTAAGGAAAGGAAGCTGAGCCATTGGCTCGCCGCCTGTGCAGGTGATTCCGCCGCCCTTGAGGAATTCCTTGACACCATCGTACATGGCAAGGATCTCATCAACGGTAACTGGCTTGCCGATATCAGGGTGCTTTTCGCTGTGGAACTGCCATGTGTCGGGGTTATGGCAGTAAAGGCATCTCATAGGACATCCCTGGAAAAAGACGACGAACCTAATACCGGGTCCGTCGACTGTTCCGAAGGATTCTGTTGAATGAATGTAACCTATCATCTACAGAATACTTTCTATTAAAGAGCTGCGTGGAATGTTCTGGAGATAACGTCGTCCTGCTGCTCCTTGGTAAGCTTGATGAAGTTTACTGCATATCCGGAAACACGGATAGTGAGCTGAGGATAGTTCTCGGGGTGCTTCTGAGCATCGAGAAGAGTATCACGTGTGAATACGTTAACGTTGAGGTGGTGGCCGCCCTTAACTGCATAACCGTCAAGAAGACCTACCAGGTTTTTGATCTGCTGTTCATTTGCTGCCATAGTAAAAACTCCTTTCAAAATAAAGGTGGATTTGTATTATACCGAATGAGTGTATTTTTATATGGCTATAAGAAACACACTGTGGGGTTTATTTTATGCTGACGGCCTATAAAGACCGTCAGCCAAAATAATTCTTTGGAAGCGATTATCTGTCGTTATCGCTTGTGTTGGGGATATTAGCGCACTTGGGGCAGAGAGCATCGATATCGAGGTCGCCGACAAATACGCCTGTGTCCTTACCAAGTGCATCAGGAATGATGGAGAAGGTATTTGAGATACCATCCTGAGCGTTGGAGAACTGGAGCTTGGATACGGAAGAGAGAGATGCGGAAGCACCGTGAGTATCTCTGCCGCTCATGGGGTTAGCACCGGGAGCAAGAGGCACACCGAGCTTACGTCCATCAGGTGTAGAACCGGTCTTCTTACCATATACAACGTTGGAAGTAATGGTAAGGATAGAGGTTGTAGGAATACCATGTCTGTAAGTGTGCTGCTGACGGATCTTGTTCATGAATCTGTTGAGGATATCCTCAGCGATCTCATCAACACGGTCATCATTGTTACCATACTTGGGGAAGTCGCCCTCGATCTGGTAGTCAACAACGATACCCTGCTCGTTTCTGATGGTCTTAACCTTAGCATACTTGATAGCAGAGAGGGAGTCAGCTACAACGGAGATGCCGGCGATACCTGTTGCAAAGTATCTCTTTACTTCTCTGTCGTGGAGAGCCATCTGGAGGCTTTCGTAGCAGTACTTATCGTGCATGTAGTGGATAATGTTAAGAGTATTTACATAGAGCTCTGCGAGCCATGTCATCATGTCGTCGTACTTCTCCATTACATCGTCGTAATCGAGGTACTCGGAAGTGATAGGTCTGAACTTGGTAGCAACCTGAACGCCGCTGATCTCATCAACACCGCCGTTTATAGCGTAGAGGAGGCACTTAGCGAGGTTAGCTCTTGCGCCGAAGAACTGCATTTCCTTACCAACAACCATGGAAGATACGCAGCAAGCGATAGCGTAGTCATCGCCGTGAATAACTCTCATGAGGTCATCATTCTCATACTGGATAGAAGATGTATTGATGGAGATCTTTGCGCAGTACTCCTTCCAAGGCTCAGGGAGTCTTGTGGACCAGAGAACGGTCATGTTAGGCTCGGGAGCTGTGCCAAGGTTTTCGAGAGTGTGGAGGTAACGGAAGGAGTTCTTTGTTACCATAGATCTGCCGTCAACGCCCATACCGCCGAGGGACTCAGTTACCCACTGAGGATCTCCGGAGAAGAGGGAGTTGTACTCGGGAGTTCTTGCAAAACGAACGAGACGGAGCTTCATGATGAAGTGGTCGATGAGCTCCTGAGCCTGCTCCTCGGTGAGGATGCCTCTCTTGAAGTCTCTTTCGAAATAGATATCGAGGAATGTGGATGTACGTCCAAGGGACATAGCAGCACCGTTCTGATCCTTTACAGCGCCAAGGTAGCCGAAGTAAAGTGCCTGAACAGCTTCCTTAGCTGTTGTAGCGGGCTTGGAGATATCGCAGCCGTAGATCTCAGCCATCTTCTTGAGGTTTTCAAGTGCTCTGATCTGCTCAGCGATCTCTTCTCTTGCACGGATCTTTTCCTCAGTCATAGGGCAGGTGTAGAAAGCCTTCTGCTCCTGCTTGTCTTCGATAAGTCTGTCAACGCCGTACAGAGCAACACGTCTGTAGTCGCCGATGATTCTTCCTCTTCCGTAAGCATCGGGAAGACCGGTAAGGATATGAGCAGTTCTTGCCTTTCTCATTTCAGGGGTGTAAACATCGAATACGCCTGCGTTGTGGGTCTTTCTGTATTCGGTGAAGATGTGCTTGATCTCAGGATCAATAGTGTAGCCGTTGTCGGAGCAAGCCTTCTCAGCCATTCTCAGGCCGCCGTAAGGCATAAGAGCTCTCTTGAAGGGCTTGTCTGTCTGGAGACCAACGATCTGCTCCAGATCCTTATCAATATAACCTGCTGCGTGAGAAGTAAGAGAAGATACAACCTTTGTATCCATATCGAGAACGCCGCCTGCTTCTCTTTCCTTCTTTGCAAGCTCCATAACGTCAGCCCAGAGCTTCTTGGTAGCTTCTGTAGGGCCGGCGAGGAAGCTTTCATCGCCGTAATAAGGTGTGTAGTTCTTCTGGATGAACTCACGGACATTGATTTCCTTGGTCCAGTGACCGCCTACGAAACCTTCCCATTCCTGTGGCATTTGACTCATAGTATATTTTCCTCCTTCAATCTTTTGCGCCGCTTTATGCAGCACAAAGCCTTGTAGTGCTGTGAGATGAAATACGCAGTTGCTCCGTCACGCTATGTAAATTTTACCGAAAATTTCTGTAAAATCCGCATTACTTATGCACATTCCAACAAACTATACCGTTTGAGTGGTTATTCACTGCGCATAAAAAACCGCAAGGTTTGTTGCCCTGCATGGTCCGCACGGCTGCAATACTTCTTATTACTTATATAATACAATATACGTCCTGATTTGTCAAGTGTTTTTTTATGTTAATTTGGCATTTAACATTACAAAAATGATATGCCCCCCTATATACGGGGGCATATAGCATGATTTTCAGTCATAATATCCTGTTTTTCGCATAAAATGAGCATTTTCAGGTAGTTTTGTCCCCATCGGCGCTCTTCTTTCTGAACACGATAAGCTTGCTGAGAAAGTAGTTGAGTATCATAACAAGTATGCCGCACAGGAGCTTTACCACCAGCTCGTTGAAGCGCATAACATCGACGAATGCGAACATTATAATAACCTCGCAGCCGTATGAGAAAAGTCTTCCTCCTGCAAATGAAAGCAGCTCCTTCACATATGCTTTCGCAGTGGTGTCGTGTGCCTCAAACACGAAGAATTTATTGGTGAAAAATGCAAAAAGCATCGAAACCACCCATGAGAATGTAGCCGCCCCCGCAGATGATACTGCCGAATTTTCCATTGCCGCCATGACCGCCGAAAAGCTGTGGGTATCCACGCCCGAAAAGTCAGTTAACGCAAGCCTGAGTCCGAAATGTGAGACATAGTTTATAAGCGTTGTGAGCACGCCGTAAAACACATATATTATCACATTTTCAAACTTCATGCACAGCTCGCACAGAGGCTTTGGCAGTATGGAAAATATCTTTCGGAAGGTTTTTCTTGTCATAAAAGGTCCTTTCACTTCAAAAGACAGAACCGCCGGTTGACCGACGGTTCTGATCAGAGATTACTTTATAAGCTTGTTGCCGCACTCAGCGCAGAACTTTGCAGTTTCGCTGGTGATCTTTGCGCCGCACTGGTCGCAGAATCTGATCTTGGGCTTGTGAGCCTCAACGGGAGCAGATGCGGCAGGTGCAGGAGCGGGCTTGGGTGCTTCCGCAGGCTTTGCGGGAACAGGAGCGACAGCCTTAGGAGCCTCGGCAGGCTTAGGTGCCTCCACAGGCTTAACAGCTGCGAGTGCAGGTGCCGGCTTAGGCGCTTCCACAGGCTTGGGTGCCTCAGCGGGTTTAGCAGGAGCCGCAGGTGCAGCCTTGGGAGCCTCGGCAGGCTTAACAGGTGCTGCGGGCTTAGGCGCTTCCACAGGCTTAGGTGCCTCAGCGGGCTTAATAGGAGCAGCAGGTGCAGCCTTGGGAGCTTCAACAGGCTTTGCAGGCGCTGCTGCTACGGGCTTGGGTGCCTCGGTATGAGCAGCGGATACGACCACTTCAATAGGCTTGATGGGCTTTATCTTTTCAAGTCCTGCATCAACAGGCTTTGCGGCAGGAGCCTTTTCAGCAGCGGCAGCAGGTGCAGGAACAGGTGCAGGAACAGGTGCAGGAACAGGCGCAGGCACGGGTGCGGGAGCCTTTTCGGCAGCTTCTGCCTTAGCTCTTGCAGCCTCGATAGCAAGGCGCTCTTCTTCAAGCTCTTTGAGCTTTGCTTCCTCGGCAGCCTTGATGTCCTCAGCTTCTCTCAGCTTTGCGGCAGCCTTATCCTTCTGGATAACGCCCAGTATTCCGTTGAGCATCTTAACAGGGTTATCGAGATTCTTCTTGATTCCGCAGGGAAGCTCGCTGGATTTGCCGCTCTTCTCAACAACATGGAGAGTAGCTGCAAACAGTGACTTCTTCATCTCAAAGCGCTCGATCTGATCTACAGGGATATGTCCCAGACCGTTCTTGCCCTGATAATAGAGCTGGTCAAGGGTGAGCAGGAAGGAGTCCTCGGGAACGCCCATTGTCACCATATGTATCAGCAGAGGAAGTTCAAACTGCTCTGTGCTTGCATATGTGTTCTGTATTTTGATAAAGGAGCTTTCAAATGCCTTGGAAATGCCGGAAACATAGAACTGAGCCTCGGTCACACTGTTGTCGGCCATGAGAGTTTTGAGCTTTTCAACGTATCCGTCACGCTCAATAGTCTTAAGGTGAGTGATGTGCAGCTCAACCTGAGTGATGAAACGCTTCTTGGTCTCGGGGTCAATATCCATCTCGTTAATGTCCTTGATAAGTTCGAAGCTCTGATGCTCGGTAGTTGTGCCAAGGTTTCTGCACTTCTGGGCAAGGATATTGCTGTCTGCCTCTCTTATCTTGGAGTTTACCTTGCCGATGTAGCGCTGGAGCATATCATCGGGGCAGTGTGCCTCATTCTTGTTGATCTTTTCAAGGAGAACGATAAGCTCTGCACGGGACATACCGTTGATATTTTCGGTAAGCTTTGTAAAATACTTGACATGACGGTCATTGATCTCATCGTCAAGACGCTTGATGTACGGGAATGTATATTCGGGAGTAAAGTCACCCTCGAGGATCTTATCCTTTATCTCGTTGAGCTTCTTTACATCTTCATTCTTGATATTTTCGGTCAGCTTGTCAAGCTCAGCCTTTTCAAGCTTCTCTCCCCTCTCCCTGCACTTAGCGGCAGATGCCTCATAGAGCTTGGGATCAAGAGAAGGCTTGCGGTTTTCAAGGTCTTCCTCAAACTTTTCAAGAGCTTCACGGTCAAGCTTGTCGATGGAAGCCATCTGCTTATCAAACTCAGCCTTGTCAATAGCTTTGAGACGGCTCTCGATCTGCTCAACATAAGGCTTGCCAGCCTCGGCATATTCGGGAGTTTCGCTGATGGTGAGCTTCATCTTCATAAGCTTATCCTTGGGCGAACCTGCAATGTTGCTGCAAAGGTCTGTAAGCTCCTTCTTGATAAGCTCGGCAGTGCGCTTGTCGATCTGCTCGATATATTTTGCGGTAAGTTCCTTGTCAAAATCGTCGCCTGTAAGGGCTTCTCTGAGCTTGGAAAGTTCCTTTCTTGGAGTATTGGGGATATTCTTGCAGAGACTTTCAAGCTGGGACTTGATGAGGGATATCTCCTGCTTTCTTATCTTTTCCAGATAAGGAGCAGCATTCTCCTTGCGCAGTCCCAGTGCGCTGATATCGGCAGTGAGCTTTTCAAGCTCGGGCTTTTTGAGCTTTTCGATATTCTTGCACATACTGTCAAGCTTGTCGGTCTCGATCTTGTTGAAGCGCTTGTCGATCTCGTCAAAATACTTCTTGGTATATTCGGGATCATACTTTTCGTTTTTGAGCTTTTCGGTGAGCTGTGCAAGCTCAGGCTTCTGCATATTGCCGATGTTCTTGCAGAGACCGTCTGCTTCGGCATTGTAAAGAACCTTTCTTCTTGCCTTTATGGAATCAAAGTAGCCTGCGGTCATATCGGGAGCATACTTTTCGTCCTTCAGCTTTGCTTCAAGAGCATCGAGCTTTGCAAAGTCCATGGAAGCGATATCCTTGCACATCTGAGCAAGCTCTTCCTTTTTGAGTGTCTTTTCTCTTTCGGCAGTCATGGGCATATACTTCTTGACGATATCCTCGGGATACTTTTCGCTTTCCAGCTGAACGATGATCTCTGCCAGAGCCTTTGCGTCCATCTGAGGAATGGTCTCGCACTTCTTAACAAACTCTGCATTTTCAAGCTCAACGGTTCTCTTCTCAATGTCAGCAGCGTACTTGTCGGTAAGCGCAGCCTTGAATCTGCCGGACTTGATGACTTCTCTCATCTTGTCAAGCTTAGCCTTGTCGGCAGTTGCAATGCCCTCAAATTCCTTGTCGGCAGCCTGCTTTTCAAGAATTTCAAAGCGCTGGGATATCTGCTTTCTGAAAGGTGCTTTAAGCGCATCGCCGCACTTTACTTCATCAAGCTTCTTGGAGATATCCTCCAGAGCCTTCTCGGCAGCGGTCTCGATATCCTTGCATATCTCGCTTATCTGAGTTCTCGCAAAGCCGTCCCTTGCGGAAGCAATCTTTGCAGTGAAGTGCCTCTTGAACATCTTGTCAAACCTGTCGGAAGCCAGATCCTTTTCCAGCTTGTCGGCAGCGGCAGCATCGGGAATGGTCTTGAACATATCGGTAAGCTCACGGAGCTGTGCGCTGAGCATACCGTCATTGATCTCGGCAAGGTAAGGAGCTGCCACAACTTCGTCAAAGCCGCCCTCCTTGATCTTCTTCTTGAGAGCAGCCAGCTCGTCGTAATTTTTGAGAGAAACGCCTGTGCAGAGAAGCTTCAGCTGATTTTTCTCGCAGTCGTTGAGAGCAAGCTTGATCTTGAGCAGGTACTTGCCTGTGGTCTTCTTGTCAAGCTTCATGTCGTAGATATATGTACGGAGCTTTTTCAGCTCAGCTTCATCAAGAGCGGAAAGGTCTGCGCAAAGGTCAGCCAGCTCCTTTTCATTCTTGACAGCCTTTTCCATTTCTTCCTTAGTGGCAAAAACGGTGCCGTTGTATGTGCGTGACTGCTTCTCGAACTCTTCGCAGTATGCAGCAAGCTCATCGGCAGCGGGAACGTTTTTCAGCTTATACTTGGCAGCCGCATTTTTAAGGTCCTCCAGAATAACGGAAGCCTTTGCACCGCCGCAGCAGAGCTTGCCGTCAGCAGAGCGGCAGTCAGCGGGAACATATGCCTTTGCCAGATACTCGCCCAGCTCGGCAGCCGAAAGTGCTGAAGAGCACCAGTAATCGGAAATAGTCTCGATATTCTCAGCATCGGCAGGAGACGCTGCTCTTGCCAGATTGAACACGCTTGCAAATGCGGGTCGGATCTTCAGCAGCTCGGATACCTGAGCCTTTACACCCTCGGGAGAGCCAAGCTCTGCAGCCCTGAGCAGCTTTTCAGCCTTTTCGGCATCAGGCTCGGTGTATTTGAAGCCATAGCCGTTCTTTTCGGAAACAAGCTTTCTGAGAGCCTTGCCCATATCCTCGGTGGTCTCGCAGGAAGCAAAGTCCTTTTCCTCAGTCTTTATGCCGCACTTTTCCGACTCAGCCATAAAAAATGCCGCCATGTATTTTTTCATGTCAAAGTCAATGCCGCCGCTCTTGAATGCGGAAACATTGGGTTCCATGCTCTTTTCAAATTCATCGGCAAGCTTTATGCCCTTGTCAAGCTCCATGCACCTTGACTCGTTGGTGTCCATGGTTATCTTGCCGTCAAACAGGTCAAACTGAGGCTCGCCCACATACTCTGTTCCCACATAAGAGGAAAGAGCGTCCTTTAAATGAGCGTCAAGTCTGTCCTTTATCTCCTTATCGCCAAGAACGGCAGGCTCTTCAAGAGTGCCCTTCTTGTAAAGAAAATGGTTGGTAAACTTCTTGAACGGCTGAACAACGTTTGTCAGCGGGGTAACGGGGGCATAGTTCTTGCCCTCTTTTCTCATATGCTCCTCGCTGATAATAAGAGTATCATGCTTGCCGTCTATCATCCAGTCATAAGCCATGAATGTCTCTTTAAAAAACAGGTTTGAGATATAGACAGTTCCATTCTCGGCAGCTATCTTTCTTGCCTCTGCTATCTTGAAGGGAAGATATTCCTTTCCGTCAGCGGACATAAGCAGCATATCGGCCATGCGGCAGATATCCATACTGTTGCTTTTAGCCTCCTCAGGGGAACAGGGCGTATAGATCACACCATCGAGCAGAGGGTGGCAGAAAAGCCTTCCGCTGCTGAAAAAGCTGTCACTGAACGCACTCTTGAATTCCTCACAGGACTCTTTAAAGCGATTGTAATTGATTGTTTCCACAGCAATGATTCCTCCCTTTGTATTTTGCCAAAAAAGCACGCGCATACAGGCATACTTTTCCTATAATTGTAATCATTATACCAAAAAACAAACCGTCTGTCAACGAATTATTAGAGTATTTTATACAAAAATATTTCCGTTTGCTTTTGGTACTTTTGCATAACTTAACAAGCCGTCATAAAAACAATGTTCATAAAAAATGCGCTTCCCACACGCAGGGAAGCGCATTTTTCACTCTTTTTTCGTGCCTGCCTCACAGGCAGCAAGCAGCATATCGTAAACAGGTATCACTTGCCTGATATCTGCCGCTATCTTATCGGCAAGGCGGTCGCTGAACAGCATATACCAGTCGGTGCTGAGAGCTGTCAGACCTATATTCTTCCGATTGAGCCACAGGCATTTTTCCTCGCTCTGGTCGGGGAAATGATTTCGCTTATACACATCTCCGTAAAGCTCAAAAACGCTTTGGGAAGAAAAAGCGTCAGCAGCAGCGATATAAAGCGGACTGTCCCCTTTTATCATCTCACGCATTGCATCCATGGTCTCACGGGCAGGCTCGTAAAATCCGCAGCCGTACTCAAAGCCGTTTGCCGAGATATCAAAATAAAAGCATGGCAGGGAGTAATAAAGCTCCCTTGTACGGCCGAAAGTACACCACATATTCTCCCTGAAAACCGACTTTCCCCGTGAATATCTTGCGTCACGGTATATCCTTGAAATGCGCACGCTGTTGATGAGCGGGTCTATTTTCTGCATTTCGGGCAGCAGCTTTTCGGTGAACTCCCTGAACGGCTCCGCAACAAATCTGCGGTAGTCGTCCTTATGCTCGTTGAACCATAACTTACTGTCATTCAGGCGGTTCATGGTGAGAAAATCTATGGTCTGAGGTGAAAATGGCATATCATATCCTCCGTTTTCCGTTAGTGTATATTCATATGATATCCCTTTGATGTGAAAAAATCAAGAACATTTCTGAAAACAGTATCAGTCAAGCTTCTCCATAAACTCGTCAACATACTTTATATAATCGCCCACACGCATCAGGGTAGCTGCATGACCTCCGCTTACACGGCCGATCATAGGTGAGGGCATCATTTCCATAAGGTCATTCTGCATATCACGGTCAAAGAAGCCATCGTCCTCGGGGAGTACCAGCAGCACTCTTCCGTCAAGGTATGCGAATTTATCCGCTGTGCAGGGCTGCCGGTTTATAACATCAGCCACAAGGCGGGTCATATGAACATCAAACTCAGATGTATAGCCGCTGTAGATATCGTTGAACATATCACGCATATAATAAGCCTCTTCCGCAGAAGCCCCCTCAATATGCCCCATGCTCTGCTTCATTTCAAAGGATCTTACAATGCTGTAAGGAACGGTTTCCATAGCCTTGAGGACAATGGGAGCAGCGTTCTTGTACTTGCTTCTCAGTGCACCGACAGTTCTTTCGGAAAGCGCCGTTGTGGAGAACAAGCACATTGCCTCTGTCCTTTCGGGAAACTCGGACGCAAGGAGCTGAGCCATGTACCCGCCGAATGAAGCTCCCATCCAAACCGCCTTATCCACATCAAGATAATCCAGCAGGTCGATTATCGCCTCGCACAATGACTTCATATCCATGCACTCAAAGGGATAGTCAAAGGTGATGAACCTGTATCTGCCCTCCAGAGCGCTTACATACGGATACACCGCCTCGGAGGTGCCAAGTCCGCCTACAAGAAAAACAATGGTCTTGTCCCCTTTTCCGCAGTCCATATATTTGAAATTGCAGCCCTTTACAACTGCCTCCTCATAGTGATGGCTGTCGAAAAAGCGCTTCTTGCCACGTCTGTAGGACAATGACTCAGGCAGAGCCTTTTCCTCATCAAAGGGCAGTCCGCAGCAGCGCTTTATATCCTGTGCCCACTGCTCGGGATAGCTCATTAAAAGCTGCTCATGGCTGTAGTCCCTCGCCACGATATCGGCATCGGGAAAATGCTTGTTGTATCGGTCAAAATACTTCTCACCCATTTTCAGAGCGTAGAAGATATGAACAGTCGTGCCCCCCACACGGATATTGTCTTTAAGGGGAGTTACCAGATCGGAGTAGAACTGGTTGTAAATGCTCTTTTCCGATGCAAAGCTTATGCTTGCGAACAGCTTCTCAAAGGTCTTGATATTCTTTTCAGCCTCTTTGGGGTCCTCTGCCTTTTTGAGCATCATATTTGTCATCCACTCGGGCAGCTTGCCATCATGGGCAGCCTTACCGAGCACAGGCTTGACTATGGCTGACTTGATACGTGCGCCCACTATACCTGCCTGGTCAAGATCGGAAGAGCCTATAAAGCCGTGATCGATATGTATTTTTTCACGTCCGATAAGCAGCCCCACAAAGCTTCCGCCCAGCGAGCAGCCGTAAGCGGCAAATATACGTCCGCCGAATTTTGCTTTGATATAGCTTTCTATCTTTTCAGTTTCCTCGGTCATTGTGGGGAAAATTGCATCAGGCTCATTTTCGTCAAAGCCGTCGTATGAAATGCAAACTACCTGAAAAGTATCTTTCAGCAAGGGTATAACAGCCGAAAATGTTTTCCAGTGGCAGCAGGTTCCGGGAAGCAGCATTATAACAGGTTTATCTTTATTGCCAAAGCGATAGAATTTCATATGTATATCCTCCTTTGGTTAGCTTACACTAATACCTGTATTCTATTATACACTTTTTCACGCAAAATGCAACAGGAAGAAACAAAAAATCCCGCAGCCCTTTCGGGTCACGGGATAAGTTTTTTTGCAATATCAGTTCTGGTCAAAAAGCTTCTTGGGGTCGTATCTCTTATAAGCGTCCTGATTTTTTACAACGTTCTGAGCCTCGGTCCACTGAGTGATGAGAGCGTCAAAATCCTCGGACTTCATCTCGTAAAGGAGCGAATCCTTTGCACTGAGGAAGTACTCGTCAGTTTCGAGAACGTCCATCTTGAGGACAATGTAATATTTTTCGCTGTCGGAGGATTCGATGATCTGGATATCACCCTTCTGCATCTCGTCAAACACCTTGGAAACAACTGCGGAATCGGGAGTTGTGCCGCTCTTTTCAATAACGGTCTTGTTGGAAGAGATCTGCTCGCCTGAATCGGTAGTCTCCTCTGCGGAAGCATCGGCGGAAGTTTCTGTCGTATCGGCAGCTTCCTCTGTTGTGATGTCGGCTTCGGCTGTTTCCTCTGCGGTATCAGCGGTCTCATCAGCTTCGGCAGTGTCCTCAGTGGAAACCTCTGTTGCATCTTCTGCGGTCTCGGCAGAATCGGTGATCTCGTCGGCATTATCCTCCAGAGCAGCCTCTGCATCGGAAGGAGTTACCTCAGCGGTAGAGATCTCGGTCTCTGCTTCGTCAGCAGCTGCATTGGCAGCTTCTTCTGCGGCAGCTGCCTCAGCTTCTGCCTTGAGGTTGTCATAATATGCGGTATATTCGGCATTAAGGGCATCGAAATCCTCGCCGTTCTTGTAGCGCTCAACATAGCTCTCAGCCATGGACATAATCTCAGCCTTGCCGTCGGACTTGAGCAGATTGCCCGAACCGTCCTTCAGCTCCATAGCAATGTAGTTTATCATTGCATAGTTTTCATCAAGATATGTCTTTATCTCGTCATCGGAAACAGCATATTCGCCGCCCTCGGAGTAGATGGTCTTGAACACCTTGTCCCTCTTCTGAGAATTGAGATAAAGGGAGGTAAAGGACTTTTCGCTGATACCCATTTTGGTGTAATACTCGCCTGCATAGTCCCAGGTCTGGTCGCAGTAAACCTTTGCAGCGTCCTTTTCATCGGCTGTAATGGTAAGACCCAGCTCGGTGAACTTTGCTTCGATAGCCGCATATTCCTGCATGGACTTGGTAGCCTCGTCATATATCCATGTCTTAGCATCCTTGCCGTCGATCTGAGAGCTGAAAACGGCAGCGGTAGTTGTTGTGCCGTCAGCGGAAGCTATTGCATCGCTTGATGCGGAATTTTCCTCATTGAGCTTGGACTGTGCGCTGTAGTAAGCGGACTGGAGATAATAGATGAAGATACCCGCAGGGATATCGCTGCCGTCAATGGTAGCGCCCCATGTGGTATTTTCGCCGCAGGCTGTCATAGAGGACATAACAGCGGCAGCCGCAGCAACTGCGGTAATTTTCTTTATATTAAATCTTGCCATTTGAACTAACCTATCCTTTCGTTGACTTTGAGGGACAATGCACCGTATGCCGGGCGATCTCCCACAGGATAATTACATTTAATTATACCACACCGCCGGATAAATGTCTATAGATTTTAAAAAATTTAAATCAGGCGCGCAATTATTCCGTTATTTTATTCAAAGTCAGCACCATAATAAGCTTGATTTTTATTATTTTCGACAATATATTACGCCTTTTTATTGCAGATGAGCCAGCCAAAGGCACAGCCGCACACTCCTCCGATGATATGTGCCATCTGTGAGATGTTATCGTGAGCAAACAGACCGTTCAGCACTTCCGTTCCCAGATAAAGCACAGCCACGCAGATAAGTGTGAGAGGTATCTCGCCGCTGCCGCTGTTGGCAAAGGAACTGAGAAGTATCATCATAAACGCAATTCCGCTTGCCCCCAGAAGAGCCATCCCGGGGAAGAAGATAACGTTGATAAGTCCCGTAATGAACGCTGTGAAGATTATCATTATCAGCAGGCGCTTTCCGCCGTATTTTTCTTCCAGCATAGGTCCTACCAGCAGTATTACGGTGAAATTGCCCATAAAGTGGGACATATCCGAATGGCCCAGCACATGGGTGAACATTCGCAGATAAAAAAGCGGGTCGGTCAGCGGAGCACGGTAAACCGAAAAGAACCTCACAGCGGCGCTCTGACCGATAAACTGAATAAGCAGAGTTGCCCCCAGCGCCAGCAGTGCAAATGTAAGTGTTACGGGAGAATTGTATGTTATCTTAGGAAATTTCATTGCCTATCCCCTTTCGGTTGTAAAAAAAGAGCCGCTTTCACAGAAACTGCAAAAGCGACTCTTCAAAATCGCAGAAATTATTCAGCAGCGTAAACGCTAACCTTCTTGCGGTCCTTGCCAACGCGCTCGAACTTTACCTTGCCGTCAACAACAGCGAAGATAGTATCGTCAGAACCGATCTGAACGCCTGCGCCGGGATGAATATGAGTACCTCTCTGGCGAACGATGATGTTGCCTGCGGTTACGAACTGACCGTCAGCTCTCTTAACTCCAAGTCTCTTGGATTCGCTGTCACGACCGTTCTTAGTGGAACCCATACCTTTTTTATGTGCAAAAAACTGCATGGAAATTCTAATCATGATTGGTAGCCTCCCTTTCAATAATAATCCTGATACAGCCGGGAAACTCCTCGGATATCAGACCGAGATGAGCGTAAAACGACTCAAGCAGTCTGCGGGAATTCTCGCTGCCGCTTTTCAATTTCAGAGCAAGCTTATTTTCAAGCACTGATACCTCCGCTTCATCGTTAAAGAAGTCGGTAACGGTATTGCACACAAGCTCTGCCGCCGAGGAAACAGATGCGCACACAACGTCGCTCCCACTTTCGCCCCAGCCAGCATGACCTGATAGTGAAAAGCCCGATAAACCGCCGTTTTTCTTATAAAAAACAGCCTTTATCATGCCTTGATAGCGTCGATTCTTACCTTAGTGTAAGGCTGTCTGTGACCCTGCTTCTTGTGAGTGGATCCTTCCTTAGCCTTGTAGGTGAAAACAGTTATCTTCTTGGACTTACCATTCTTGATAACCTTAGCCTCTACGGATGCACCTGCAACGTAGGGAGCGCCAACTGTAAGAGCGCTGTCGTTGTTTACAGCAATTACCTTGTCAAAAGTAACTGTGTCATCAGCGTTAACTGCGAGCTTCTCAACGAAGATCTCGTCGCCTTCCTTGACCTGATACTGCTTTCCGCCTGTTTCGATAATAGCGTACATTTTACGGCACCTGCCTTTTCCTATAAAAACTCGCTGCACCAGGCGAGCTGCCAATGGGCACACTGCTTCCATAGCCTGTTACATGCGGCAAGAAAAATTATACCACGCCGAATTTGTTTTGTCAAGGGCTTTTTTGCACTTTTTTTATTTTTTTGCGGGATTTTTCATTCCGCTGCCCACTGTCAATCAAACCAAGTTATATTATATACTATAATTGTACCCATGTCAACAAAGCCATTGCGCCGCAAATTTATTTCTCATAACATATTGCATTATTTACGTGACTGTGTTATCATAATTTTGTATAAAAATTTTTCCTGTTCAAAAAACTTATAAAGGTTGGTCGTAAAAATGAAGCCGTTATTCTCAGCTCTCCTTGAAACGATAGTGCTCGTTGTATCTATCCTGCTGGTCATGCTCTGCGCAAAACTCCTTAAATTTGACAGCAGCTTTGACAACTACAGTGAAAAATACCCCGACAGCATCATCACCGTGGGAAATGCCATGGACTATTTCCCTGAGGGAACTGATCCCACTCCCGAGGAAGCCTCAGTGCTGCTGGGCAAGGAATGGTTCGGCGAGGACAGCGGCAAGGAAGTCCCCATACCTGTCGCAAAGATATTCTGCATTCAGGTAAGCGAAAACACCGCAAAGGTGCTGGAGCTGTACTCTTTTATAGTATTTATCGAAAGCATCTTGTGCCTCATATTCGGCATAACTCTCCCCTGCTCGCTGTACAGGCACATTGACCCTGCAAAATCCATCAACGATTTCTTCATAAACGAAAACTATGTTTATACGGACAAATACGGCACCACCTACGGCCATGTGGGTGAGACCCGTGCGGGCATCGTAAAGATATTGTTACTGCTGCTGATGGTGGCTGTTGCAAATATCTGGTGCACTTTCATTCCCCTGTTTATCATAATAAACTTCATTGTGGGAATCATCATGCTGATATGCAGGCTGGCAGGCATCAGCGCAAAGGACACTGCCGAAAAGACGAAGATAAAAGAAGCAGAGGGGCAGGCAGGCTCGGAAACATATCGTATCATCGTTGATAACGGTCTTTTTCTGGTAACAGGCGACAAGCACCCCAAACGTGGACTTTATTTCAGAGGTTACTGGAACGCTGTTGTGGCAAGGCGCATAATGGAGCTTGATGAGCGTGTATTTGCTTTCCGTGAGGACGATGTGGAGGACACTATTAAATATGGTGACGAACATCTTCACAAGAACTATGAGATGAACCGCACAATGAACTCCATAAAGCTTATGTTCAACTCATCGGCAAAGAAAAAATCGGAGAGATTAAAGAACGAGATCATTAGTCAGGATTACACCTTTACCCGTGTGCTTCGTGGTTCAAGGCTGTACGAGTACGTTATAATGTCCAAACGCAGTGCAAAATATTTGCTTATCCGTGTGCCTTCCAACTGCTCACTTATGCGTGCTGTAATGAAATGCGACGCAAAGGGCGATGTTTTCGAGATGCTCGAATGGAATAAGTGGGACCGCCTGTGCGACAGCGACAAGCTGGCTGTCCTCAGCGATCACACCGGCTGGATGGATCCTCCCAAGGGCGAGGAAAAGCCCGGAGACAAAGTTCAGGCGACCTGACATCATAAGAACCCGTCTTCACAAGCATATGCGCACGTCTTTTCGGCAAATTTTGCCGCAGACTGCGTTAAAAATCCTTGCCGGGCGAAAGCCCGCCTGCGGATTTTTGCCTACTCTGCAACAAAATTATGCTCGAAAATCCGCACACATTTCTTATGAAGACAGGTTCTAACATTTCAAAAGCTCAGCTGACTTATACTTTTAGCTGAGCTTTTTTCATATCCGCATAATTTTTCTTTGCTTGACAAAAATATATGTATATAGTATAATATAACAGCGTGAAAAATGTGATTTTCCACAACAATTTATATTAAACCTATTCAAACAGTAGATATTACATCTGCACCGAATAGACAGAAAAGAGGAAAAATATGCTGGAGCTTCAAAATATCCACTGGCAGCTTCCCGACGGCGGCGAAATATTAAAAGGCATTAGCCTTTCTATCCCCGACGGTCAGCTGACTGTTGTAACAGGTCCCAACGGAGGCGGAAAGACATCGCTGGCAAAGGTCATCGCAGGTCTGTACGCTCCCTCTGAGGGCAAAATACTTCTCAACGGTGAGGACATCACCGAACTCAGCATCACCGACCGTGCCAAAAAGGGCATCGCATACGCATTTCAGCAGCCTGTCCGCTTCAAGGGTCTTACGGTTCTTGACCTGCTGGAGCTTTCCGCCGAAGAAAAGCTTCCAAGGGACAAGGTATGTTCCCTGCTGGGCGAGGTAGGTCTTTGCTCAAAGGAATATATCAACAGAGAGGCTGACTCCAGCCTTTCGGGCGGCGAGAGCAAGCGCATAGAGATAGCCACCGTTCTTGCAAGAAAGAACGCTTCCATGCTGGTTTTTGATGAGCCTGAGGCAGGCATCGACCTGTGGAGCTTCTCCAATCTTATCGAGGCTTTCGAGCGCCTTAAAGCAGAGGGCAGCCGCTCGCTGCTGGTCATCTCCCACCAGGAAAGGATCATGGAAATTGCGGACAACATCGTTGTCATTGCAGGCGGAAAGGTTCGCACCTGCGGCAAAAAGGACGATGTCCTGCCCACTCTGCTTGCAGATGAAAAGACAGAACGCTGTCCCATGGACAAGGCTAAAAGGGAGGTCAGGGCATGAACGATATAACCGAAAAGCTTCTGGAGATCGTCTCCGACTGGGACGGCAAATTCAAGGGCGCATACAATATCCGTGAGAACAGCGGCTGTGCAGGCCGTCAGTCCTCGGAAAATATCAGAATAGAATCAAAGACCGATAACCCGGGGATCAACATTTTTATCAGCTCCAAGGCACAGCAGGAGACTGTTTATATCCCTGCCTGTGTTACTCACGGCGGAGTTGAGGATCTGGTATATAACGACTTTTTTGTTGAAGAGGGCGCAGATGTCATTATTGTGGCAGGCTGCGGCGTTCATTCCGATGATGAAGAGGAAGCCCGCCACAACGGTATCCACCGTTTCTTTGTTGGCAAGAACGCAAAGGTGCTTTACAAGGAAAAGCACATAGGCACAGGAAAGGGCGCAGGCGCTAAGCGCATTGACCCCGTTACCGATGCAACTCTTGACGAAAATGCTTATATGGAGATGGACACCTCTCAGCTGGGCGGCGTTACAAGCACATCACGAACCACCAACGCAAAGCTCGGTGCTGGCGCAAAGCTTGTAATAAGAGAAAGGCTTCTCACCGACGGCGACGAAAGGGCAAAGTCCGTATTCAACGTTTCACTTGACGGTGACGGAAGTGCGGCTGACCTTGTTTCCCGCTCCGTTGCAAGGGGAAATTCCTATCAGGAATATATCTCGGTCATCGAGGGCAACTGCCGCTGCACAGGTCACTCCGAATGTGACGCTATCCTTGCGGAGAACGGCCGTGTAAACGCATCTCCCGCACTGAACGCTGCCTGCATAGACGCTTCGCTTATCCATGAGGCGGCTATCGGAAAAATCGCAGGCGAGCAGATAATCAAGCTCTGCACACTTGGTCTTACAGAAGAGGAAGCTGAAAGAAAGATCATCGAAGGCTTCCTGAAATAATAGGAGGAGTTTTGTAAAATGAACACATTTGCAAAAAGAGCCGCTGCCGCAGCAATGTCAATGGTCATGCTCTTTTCGTTCTCGTCCTGCGGCAAGGCAGATGAAGCGGCTCCCGAAGAGACTGCTTCCGCCCGAGTCACTGTTGACGGAACAAAGTTCATGGTGGACGGCAAGGAGCTGTGGATAAACGGCTGCAACACACCATGGCACAACTGGAACGACTTCACGGGAAACATGGACGCAGAATTCTGGGACGGTGCCTTTGCTCAGCTTGCGGAGGATAACATCAACTGCACAAGAATATGGATAAACTGCGCAGGCGAGAGCATTATCCGCCTCAAGACCACAGGCGAGATAAAGGAAATAAGGGAAGGCCACTGGACTGACCTTGACAAGCTTTTTGAAATGGCTGAAAAGCACGGCGTTTACGTTATGGCTACCCTCACCTCCTTCGACCACTTCAAAGAGCCGAACGCAGGCTATGACAAGTGGAGAAACCTTGTTTCATCAAAGGAGCTTACCGACGCATATGCAGATACATATGTTGCCGAGTTCTGCAAGAGATACGGCTCCAACGAGTATCTTTTCGCCATTGACCTTATGAACGAGCCTGACTGGGTGCATGAAAACGCAGAGTGTGGTCAGCTTGACTGGAACGGCCTTTCATACTTTTTCGGAAAGTGCGCCGCAACTATCCACGAAAACTCCGATACTCTTGTAACTGTCGGCTTCGGCATGGTAAGATACAACTCCGACAAGTACGAGGGCAACATCGTTTCCGACGAGCACCTTAAAGAAGTTACAGGCAATGACAAGGCTTATGTGGACTTCTACAGCCCCCATTTCTATATGTGGGAAAAGCCCTACTTCGGCTTCCCCTACTCAGGCTCACCCACAGACTTCGGTCTTGACGGCACAAAGCCCACACTCCTTGGAGAAGCTTCCAACGATGATGAAAAGGAAAGCAAGATGACACTTACCGAGGAATACAAGGCAGCATATGACAACGGCTGGAACGGTGTTATGGTATGGATGGATCCCGTTGAAGAGGATTACAGCTGGTACCGCTACGACCTGACCCGGACCGCTACCAACGCAATGTATGATTACATTCCCGACAAGGTCTATCCCATTGGCAAAAAAGCAGCAGCCGAGACCGCTGCCGAATAATCCGTAAAACAAGTCAGCCCCCGTCCGCATATGCAGGTGAGGGCTGTTATTATTTATTGTGGTCGATAGAGCTGTGGAGCTTTGCAAAAAGCTCGTTGTACTTTATAACAGGCTCCTCGCATTTTGTTACGGAAACGTGCAGGTCAAGGGGTATCATATGCCCATCAAAATCAAATCCGATGCCGTTTTTGTCCGATATTTTCTTTGCAATGCTTTCGGCATAAGCCGTGTCCGCCGAATCGGTAAGAAGCACGAATTCGTCTCCGCCTATGCGGAAAACCAAGTCATTCTCCCCTGCCGCTTCGGAAATGCGCTTCATGGACTCGATTATGGCAAGGTCGCCTGCTTTTCGTGAAATGTCGTTTATGGGGATAAGCCCCTTGATATCGCAGCACACAAAGCAGCAGCTGCGGCGCTGGGTAAAAAGGTCGTAAAGCTCGCTGATATCTACATTCTTTTTCATAGAAAACTCTCCTTCCAAGGGCGTGGAGGACAGTCTGGGGTACAGCCCCGAAAATCGGTATTTTGTGCTGTATTCCGATGGATTGCAGTTCCACACCCGTCTGAACGCTCTGGTAAACGCCTCGTTGGAGTTATATCCCAGTGACAGTGCAAGCTCCAGTATATTTGCGCTGCCCGCCTGAAGCTCCTTTGCGGCGATGACCATTTTTCTCCGCACGATATAATCATGCACAGATATGTTGTTGACGTTTCGGAAAAGCTTTTCCAGAGAGGACTTTGAGCAATAGCAGCCTGCGGCGATATCTTCCGTCCTGAGACTTTCGGACATATGCTCTTCCATATACGAAAGCGCATGTGCCAGCAGCTGCAAATTGTTCATATGTTCATTTCCTTTCTGTCTGTGATCACATCTTAATTATAATCTATAAAAAGAATGTCTGCTTGATTTTTTGAGTAATTATATCATTCCTCTTCTTTCATAGCCTCTTCAAGCCAGCCCAGCTGACGCTCGGTTATCTCCCTGCCGAAGCAGTCACGCAGATATTTTTCCGCCAGTTCCGCTTCCGAAACGGACATTTCGGAAATTCGGCTGTCGCTGTCATCTGCCGATGCGGATACCTTTCTTGCACATTCCAGACGGAGCATACGTGGGAATCTGTCACGGATATTCTCGTAAAGTCCTGCTGACGATGAACGGTCGGTAAGGATAACCCTCACATATGCGTCCTCGGGAACTTCCGCCGCCATTACTTCGTCATAGCTGCCCTTTACGGTAATGAGAGAGAGCGAGCGTGGAGCGGCAAGCTCTGAAATGCCGACCTCCGTATCAAAAACAGTATATGTCTTTGCCTGTCCTGCCTCGGAAAAGCTGTATGGAATGGGAGTTCCGCTGTAGCGCACTGCCGTGTTTTCATCAGCTGAGCATTTTATTGTCTGGGCACGGTGAAGATGCCCCAGAGCTATATAATCAAAACCCGCAAACACATCTGCCGACACCATCTGCGCTCCTCCTGCGGATATCTCCGCACCCTTGGAAGCCCTTTCGCTGTCGGATATTGCCGCTCCCGTAACAAAGCAGTGGGCGGCGATGATGTGCTTTTTTGATTTGTCCCATGAGCTTTTTATATCGTCGGTCATGGCAAGAAAAGCGTCGGTGCAGGTCTTTATCTCCCTGTCGGAAAAAAGCTCACGCACCTCGGCAATGTTGAACCACGGTATGCAGTAGATATCCGCATCGCCTACGGAGATCGGCTTCATATAGTCACGAAAGCTGCCACGGATATACAGCCCGCAGTTTTCCAGCAATCCCGAATTTACCGACAGTCTGGGAGCGGAATCATGGTTTCCCGCAATGATTATCACGGGGATATCCCTGCCGCCCGAAAAAAGCTTTTCGCACAGCCTGTCCCAGCATTTTACCGCTTCGCCCGCAACAACGGCGCTGTCATACACATCGCCCGCAATGATTATGCAGTCCGCACCGCATTCAACGACGGCAGCGCAAAGGCTCTCCCCTATCTTTTCCTGATATGGGAGCATATCCTCGCCGAACAGCGAAATGCCGATATGCAGGTCGGAGGTGTGGAGTAACTTCATTTTGATTATCCTTTCAAATTATGGGGTCCTCTAAAAAACGGGACACGAGCAGATGATGTCAGTCATAGAAAATTTGCCGTGAAGGAGGTTTTCAGAGGTTCCCTTATGCCATAAAGTCTGTAAGCAGCCAGCTTCCGTTCTCATAGACAGCGGTACAGCTCACCTTGTATTCCTCTGCCACGGGCACATCGGCAGGCTCGGTAATGCTGCCTGCTGCGGTAAATTCACATCTGTCGTCCGTAAGGCTGTCAATGGTTATTTTTGTGTCCGTCCAGTCAACATAATAGCCCTTTGATCCCGAAAGATTTGAATCTATGCAGAGCATTCCGTCAACATCTACGTAAAGCTGCGTGCCCTCATAGGGATAGTTATACAGCAGCATATCAGCCGTATCCTTGCAGTAGGTGCTTCTGATAAAGCTTTCAAAGTCGCTGTAGCTTGAAAAGCGCTCATCGGATACCTTGTAGATATTGTCACCGCTGACAGGCTCGCCGCCCCATGCCAGTCCGCCCGAACCAAAGGCATATACCGAGCAGACGATATTTCTTGCAAAAAGCTCTGATATGGTTTCTTCCATTTCTGAGGTTTCTTCCGCAGCTGCTGCCTCAGTTTCCGCTTCAACTGATGTCTCTTCGGCGGTCTCGGACACAATGGCAGAAGCTTCACCTTCCGTCTCGGAAGCGGGAGCGGTAATAGTCGTGATCGTGCCTGACTGAGCGCCGCAGCCCGAAAGGAGCATTGCCGCAAGCACAGCTGATGTTATCATTTTGTATGTTTTCATATTATCATTTCCTTTATAAATTATTTGTCTGCATTTGGGTCAAGAGGGGTAACGTAAAGAGTCCTGTTGCCTGTGAATATGACCATTCCGGGCTTTGCTCCCGCAGGCTTTTTTACCTGTTTTGCAGGAACATAATCAACGGGCACCTGAGCCGAATTTCTTGCGCTGCTGTAGGCGGCGGCAATTCGTGCGGCGTAGTATATGGTCTCATCGGGGACCTGCTCTCCCCTTGCTCTGATTATAACGTGAGAGCCTGTAATATCCTTGGTGTGGAGCCAGATATCAGTTTTCTCAGCAGTTTTAAGGGTAAGAACATCGTTCTGCTTGTTGTTTCGTCCCACAAGTATCTCATAGCCGTCGGGAGAGGAAAATGATATGGGAGGAGCCGCCTTTGGGGGCTTCTGCTTGCCTCTCTGCATACGGATATAACCCTGCTCCGCAAGCTCGGCTCTCAGCTCGTTAACGTCATTTTCCGTGGAAGCACGGGAAAGTGCATCGGACACGCTTTCGATGTATTTCAGCTCGCTTTCGCCCTGAGCTATCTGTACTTTCAGCCGCTTTTCCGCCGTATCTGCCTTGCGGTAGCCGCCGTAATACTTCTGCATATTCTGGGAGGGAGTAAGCGATGGATCAAGCTCCACGGTAATCTCTCCGGCGTTTTCATCGTAGAAATTCACGCAGGTGAAGTCCTTCATTCCCTTTTTGAGCTGATAAAGATTTGCGGAAATAAGGTCGCCCTTTAGCTTCAAAATATCCCTTTCCTCGGATATTTTCAGCTCCTGCCGCTGATTTTCCGTTCTTCTGCGTATCCTGTCGGCAGTGTTGGAAAGCAGGCGGTAAAGGTCGCCGTACCTCTGCTTCATGCGGGCTGTGCTGTCACGGTCGTGATAGAATTTATCCAGCGTTTCCCCTGCGGTCTCGCAGTAGGAGGCTTTCATCAGTCCACCGTACTGGGTGATGTCAATAAAACAGAAATCTTTAAGATTGCCGTCATTATCGGTAAGAATGGTGTATTTTCTCCTGCCGCTGAGATAATCGTCACGGGTGGACATTATTTCGGCGATAAGCTTTGTAAGGGTATCGCTGTCCAGCTCGTCGGTAGTGATATCGTTGGAGCCGCAGGCACGGAAAAGCCACTCCCTTGCAAGTATGGGGGAAATGCCCTCAAAAATGCCTATAAGGCACTTTGCGGCTGATTTGCCGCTTGCCGCAGCTATCCTCATGCGCATCTCCTCTTCGGGTGCGATAAGGAAGTTGAGCCTATCCCCACGGGGAGGAGCGGTGTAGGTCATGCCGGGAAGCACAAGTCTTTCACGGCTCATGGCATCATCAACACGCTTTAAGCTGTCGATTATCTTTCCGTTCTCGTTTATAACGATAAGGTTGGAATATTTGCCCATTATTTCCACTGCAAGGGTGATTATGACCACATCGCCCAACTCGTTTACGGTCTCAAAATCAAGGAAAAGTATTCTTTCCAGACCGTCCTGCCGTATGTCAATGAGCTTGCCGCTGCCAAGGTGCTTTCTCAGCAGCATACAGAACATGGGAGGCACCTTGGGGTTTTCTATCTGCCTGTTTGTAATGTGTATCCTTGCGGAATTTGCACCTGCGCAGATAAGCACCCTGCTGCTTCCCGTTCTCGTTCTTATTGCAATAACAGCCTCCTCCTTGGAGGGCTGATAGACCTTTTCTATTCTTCCGCCCACAAGAGGCTGAAGCTCCTGCTTTACCGCCAGGAGAAACGCTCCGTCAAGAGCCATTTATATCAGTTCCTTTCCTATCGTCAAGTGTGCTTTTCATTCTCATATTATGCCGCCTGTCATGTCATAAACTTATTTTCTTTTATAAATAAGCACCTCGAATGATGCTTCCGTCTCAAGCGACTCAAGGGCTTCAAGCCGTCTGTGACCCTCTTCGCCTGTTTTGTAGTAATAAGGGGTCATGGAAAACAGGCTTTGTATATCCTTTGGATTATCAATGAAAATGCTCCGTGATATTTTCCTGCTTTCAAGGAAGTCAAAGCCCTCCACCTCATAATCGGCAGTCTGATTTTTATAGGGCTTGTCATATACCGCAGCTTTAAGGCTCATAAGATGATCCTCCGCAGGGATAGCCATTATAAGATATCCCCTGCTTTTTATCACACGGCAGAATTCTTCCCGACAGAACGGTGCAAACATAGTCACTGCCATATCCACAGAGCCGTCCGCCAGCGGAAGATGAAAAATGCTTGCCGCCGCCACCTCGCACTGAGGCTGACCCTTCAGCCGCCTTGCCGCATGGGCGCAGGCAAATTTTGAGATATCAATGCCCAGCAGCTTAAAGCCGTATTTATTCCCGCTTATTGCCTTAAATATCTCTTCCGTATAATAGCCCTCGCCGCAGCCTGCATCAAGAAGAACGCCGCCGTGGAAATGCACACACACGGCATCGCACACGGCCTGCGCAAGATGGGAATAATAGCCCTTTGACAGAAATTCCGTCCTGGCGTTCACCATCATCTTGTTGTCTCCCGGGAGCTTTGCGTTCATCTGACCCGAAAGCAGCAGATTAACATATCCCTTGGAGGAAATATCAAAGCTGTGGCGGTTTTCGCACACATAGCTTTTTTCTTTTATTTCAAGGCTTTTGCCGCACACAGGGCAGATAAAACCGTTCATATCAATGTCCTTTCGCTTACAAGCAGTAATTTGCGGGGTCAACACAGCTCTTTGCTTCAATAATATCTATCTCCGGGAACCTTTTTGAAAGGATATTTTTCATAAGTCCGCAGAAGATACGCTCGGTGTGGAAATGACCGCAGTCAATGACAGTAAAGTCCATATTAACAGCGTCGATAAAGCCGTCGTGCTTGAAATCCCCCGAAAGAAGAGCGTCCGCTCCCTTTTGTGCAGCAAGATGTATAAAGCTGTTGCCGGCTCCCGAGCTTATGGCAATGTGCTTTATGATGCGTCCGTTTGTAAATCTTACGCAGGTGCAGCCAAGAGCCTCTTTTGCCCTTTCAGCCGCTTCCTTTGGTGTAAGGGGCGCTTTAAGCTCATATATCCTGCCTATGGAAAGTCCGTTTCCCATATCGTCCAAAGACATAGAATCCTCAGACAGTCCGAGAGGTGCGGAAAGGATATCATAAAGCCCCTTGTTCATTCCCAGAGGCGACATATCAAAAGGGGTATGGGTGCAAATTGCTGAAACTCCACCTGACAGCAGCCTGCCTACGGGAGACGATGCCGTCACCGATTTAAGCGGCGAAAAGATAACAGGGTGATGACTCACTATAAGCTCCGCTCCCGACGCTTTTGCTTCTTCGATAACATCGTTTGTGATATCAAGGGCAGTGATAATTTTTGTAACGCCCTTATCGGGATCACCTGCCAGCATACCGCAGTTATCCCAGCTTTCCTTTGTATCAAAGGGGATAAGCTCGTTTATGGCGCTGTAAATATCGGCAACTGTTGTCATATTCCTTTTTCCTTTCGTATTTTCTCCATGGTCATATCTATTTTTTCGGCTTCCGCATGGCGGCTGTTCCTCATGCCGTCTGCAGCCTTTTTCATTCGTTCAAGCTGCTTTTCGATGTACTTTCGTCCGTCCTCGTATGATGCGTCGGTGAGACCTGTCTGCTCACGTACATCCGAAATCTCATATGTCACTCCAGTATATCGGCACTTCATTACGGAATAGGCAAATTCGCCGTCCCACACGGCACGTTCCTCCGTCACCTCAAAGCCGTTGTCCGCAAGGTATCTTCTCAGCACGGAAGCTCTTGTCATGGGCTGCAGAATAAAATTTGCCCCGCAGGTGCGTGACCTTTCATCGGCATCAATTATTTTGGAGATAAGCTCGCCGCCCATTCCTGCAATGACGATATCGGTAACGCCGTCAAGAGGGATATTTTTCAGTCCGTCGGACAATATCAGCTGCCCGCCCTCAATGCCCTCGTTCTCAAAGGTAGCCTTTGCGGCAGCAAGTGGCTTCTCGCCGATATCTGCGGCAATGGCTTTTGTGCATTTTCCCGATCTGAGCAGATACGCAGGCAGATAGCCGTGGTCGGTGCCTATATCGCACACAAAGCTGCCCTCTGCCATCTCTGCGCAGACAAGCAGTCGTTTATCAAGTTTCATATGTATTCTTCCTTACAGATATTGTGTATTATGAGCCGTACCCCATTCAGAAAAAGCGGGAAGCGGCAGTGCCGTTTCCCGTTTCCTGCATGATAAGATTTTTTCCTTATGCCTTCTGTGCAAAATGCTCGTTGAGCTTTTCAACAAGAGCGTTTACATCAGTGCCGTGAACTGCGCAGGCATCTGCAATAGACTCGCCTCTGGAAGCGGGACAGCCCAGGCAGTGCATACCGATCTCAAAGAAATAAGGAGCGGTATCCATATCGTGATCGAGAATATCGCCGATAATGGTATCGGGAGTTACTTTAAAGCTCATATTAAACAACCTTTCATTCATTCTGCCCCGAGCCGCAAAGCCCGCAGGCGCATGATTTATATTACATAATCATTATAACCCATTTTTTTAAATTTTGCAAGACTTTTCCTTGAAATATGTGCATAATTGTGATATACTCTATTTAATAAACTGCTATAATGGGAGGAATGTTTCTCAATGAATTTTTCTTACAAGGTAAAACGATTTTTCAGGAACTTCGAGATTGAAAATCTTATGACTTATATTGCCGCTTCCATGGCGATAGTATTTGTGGGAGATATGCTCACGAACGGACTTATGAGCAGCTATCTTTCTTTCAGCCGCTCCGCTATCCTGGAGGGTCAGGTGTGGAGACTGCTCACATTTCTTTTTATCCCTCAGACAAACAGCGTAGTGTGGATAATCTTCTCTGTCTATTTCTACTACATCACGGGCAAGGAAACGGAAATGGCGTGGGGCGCTCACAATCTTACAATGTATTTTCTGACGGGAACGCTGCTGCTTATCGGCGTTGGCTTCATTGCGGGAGCGGCTTCAAGCAGCTATCTGCTGTTCTCACTGTTCCTTGTGTATGCCTATCTTTATCCCGAAATGGAATTTCTGATGTTCTTTGTGGTACCCATCAAAGCAAAGTGGCTGGCGCTTATCGACATTGTTTTTATGCTGGTATCCTTTGGTGACGCATTCAAATATTATTTATACGGTATGGCAAGCGTAGGTCTGGGCATTCAGCTTTCGGTCCTTGCCGCATTTGTGACCTTTGCTATTTTCTTCGGAAAGAACTATATCGACCGCTTCAGGAACAGACGTACCCACAAGGCTTTCCTTAACAGAAACAATATAAACGTTACAAAGGGAGGCAGAAACGGCGATGATGAATAACACTTTCACTCCCTTAGGTGAGGACTTTTTTCACCGTGACTGCCTTGATGTGGCTCCCGATCTGGTGGGCAAGCTTATTATCAGAAACACCGATGAGGGCGAGATACGCCTGCGCATCACCGAAGCGGAAGCATACCGTGGCGAGGAGGACACCGCCTGTCACGCATCAAAGGGCCGCACTCCCAGAACTGAGCTGCTTTACCGTGAAGCGGGAGTTATATACGTATATCTCTGCTACGGCTGCCACTGGCTGATGAACGTTATCACAGGCGAAAAGGAGCAGCCCCAGGGCGTGCTTTTCCGTGCGTGCCTTGACTATGCAGGCCCAGGAAAGCTCACAAAGGCGCTGAAGATAGACAAGAGCTTCAACGGCGGATCGTTTATCGGCAACCCGAAGATCTGCATTGCAGATGACGGATACCGCCCCGAAATAATCAGGCTAAAACGTGTGGGCATCGACTATGCCACCCCCGAATACAGGGATATTTTATGGAGATTTGCCGACACATCGGCTGTCAAATCAAAGAAATAAATGAAAGGAAGTGGCAGTATGGAAAACAAGGAACTCAGAGAGATACCCGACCTGCTTTATCCCGACGCTGCAAGGCGCAGGGAACTTAACAACCGCAGGATAATGCTTAACGACAAATACCCCTGCACATATATGAACGACCTTATGACGGACAATGTTGCGGGCATAATCTGCCGCAGAAATCCCCAGAATGTGCTGAAGCTTTTCAGGGAGCTTTGCACCGATACCGAAGTCATGAACTACCGTCTTGACGCTCTGGAAGACGTTATGGGCAATCCCAAGCTCTCCCCATCGGTACACAGAATAATCCGCACACTGCTGGACAGTGAGCACAAGAATATTTCCGCTTCCACCCCCGACAGCTTTTCCGCTCTGGGAAGCTGTGTCGAGGCGCTGGACAGCTACATAGACTGCATGGAGGAGCTTCACGCTCTTTACGGCGAGATAGGCTCAAACATTCATTCAGCCGCTTTCAGGGGACTGTTTGATTCACTGGAAGAACGATACGCTTCCAATGACTACAACAGCATGAAAAAGGACATTGCAGAGCTGAAAGAAGCCTTTTCAAAGAAAATACGCTCCGTTAACATCGCCATCAACTTCAATGAGGAAATGAAGCCCATATCCGCAGGGATAACAGGCTGGTCGGACAAGCCCGCAGGCGAAAAGCCCAACGTTTTCGACAGGCTTTTCTACAAAAACAACGCCTTTTCCGAGACCCACATCATGGGCAAGCTGAGGACAAATCAGCCCAATGAGGACGGCTATGTGAACGAGGCCGACAAGGCCCTTTTTGCCGCCATGGAAAAGATAACTGGCGCATATATGAACAGGCTGTCCGCCGCTTTGAAGTCATATGACAGGCTTGCATTTGAGCACGTTTCCATGCTCGAAGACCAGCTGGAGATATACGATGGCATGGCAAGGGTCATCGAAGCCTGCAATGCAAGAGGCATAAAAATGTGCCGTCCCAAGTTTACGGACAAGGCAAGATATGCGGATATCAAAAATCTCTTTGACCCCTGTTTCTACTTCAAGGCGGCTGCCGCCCACACCGAAGCCATGGGCGACGACCTTGTTGTGCGCAACAGCATCACCATGGACGACGAGGGCAGATTTTACATTTTAACAGGCGCAAACAACGGCGGAAAGACCACCTTTGTACGTGGTCTGGGACTGTGCTTCCTGCTTGCTCAGACAGGCTTTTACGTGCCTGCGGAGGAATGTGTCATAAGCACTGCCGACTTTATATTCACCCACTTCCCCAAAGAAGAAGAAACGGGCATAAACGCCAGCCGATTTACCACAGAGATAAAGGATCTGAAAATAATCAGCGACCTTGCGGAAGAAAACAGCCTGCTGCTGATGAACGAGTCTATCCAGAGCACCACACCCAAGGAATGTGCTGAAATAGCCGAAGAACTGGTAAGGATATTCTGCATTATCGGCGTAAGGGGCGTTTTTGCCACACATATCACCGAGCTTGCGGGCAAGTGCGGTGAGATATCCTCCGACCCCGATTGCAGGAGCATTCCCCAGAGCATTGTTGCAGATGTTGACGAGACCAGCGGAAAGCGGCTGTACAGGATAAGAAAGGGTATGCCCCTGAAACAAAGCTATGCGGCTGACATCTTCCGCTCTTTCGGTATAAATGCTGAAAATGTAAGAAAAAGAGTCCGCAGATAAAAGCAATTTTCAATTACCTGTCCGTAAATGCGGACAGGTAATTTGGTATAATAGGATAGAATTATTCGGACAGAAACGAGGTATAATATGCTGACATTTTTTTATGGTGGAACGGGAACAGGCAAATCCTATGCCATGATGGACAAAATAAAGCAGGCCGCCGAGAACGGCAGAAAGGTCTGCGTAATAGTCCCCGACCAGTTCACCTTTGAATATGAGCATATGCTCTACAATCATCTGGGCTGTGCGCTGTTCAACAAAGGCAACACCGAGGTGTGGTCGTTCTCACGCCTTGCTGCGGATATCTTCCGCTGCACAAAGGCTCCCGAGGGCATGGGTGCGGATTCCACCGTAAAAACCGCCGTTATGTACAAGGTGATACGCCTTATATCGGAGCGTGAGGGACTTCTTTTCTTTGACAAGCAGGCAAAAAGGGCTTCCTTTGCAAACACCGCCCTTACCATGCTCAGCGAGCTTATCCACAGCGGCGTTACTCCCGAAGTTCTGGGCGAGATACTTAAAACCGCTCCCGACAATATGCGTGACAAACTCACCGACCTTTTTCTCATCTACTCGGAATATTCATCTGAGCTTGCAGCTCTCGGCATGAGGGATATTCTCCTTGATGCCCGACTTGCTGCCGATATGGCGGAGCAGAACGGCTATTTTAATGATATGTGCCTGTTTATGGACGAGTTCAAAAGCTTCACAGGCGACCAGTACAACATGATACGTGTAATGCTCTCCCAGTGCGCAGAGCTTACTGTCTGCATGACTTCCGACAACATTGGCAAAGGCGGTTTTGGCCCATTTACAGCGGTGAACGAGACCTGTGCAGGACTTTCCTCCATAGCCGCTGAACTTGGCAAAAAGATAAACAAGGTAAAGTTTGATGATAACAAGCGCTACAAATCGGAAGAGCTTTTTGATCTTTCAAAAAATCTTCTGCGGCTGCCCTCAAAGGCTTATAACGGTGACGGCGGAAATATCACTCTTGTGACTGCTCCCGATATCTACGGCGAGTGCGACTACATATGCGCCGCCATATGTGAGCTTACCGCAGCGGACAGATCTCTCAGGTACAGCGATATCGCAGTTCTCAGCCGTGCCATGAACGATGATATTTCCGTGCTGGCTCCTCATTTTGAGCGGTACAATATTCCCTATTATTCGGACAAGAAGCGTCCCGCAGGTCACAAGCCACTTATGCTTATGGTAACGGCGGCACTGGAGCTGGCAGCGGAAAAAAAGCCCTCCACCGAAGTGCTGCTCAGATATGCAAAGACAGGGCTTACGCAGGTTTCGGAAGAAGATATCGCCTACCTGGAAAACTACTGCTACACATGGGATATTGACGGTTCCATGTGGCAGAGCGAATTTCCCGATGAAAAGGCAGAAGACATAAGGCTCCGACTGCTCTCCCCCATAAACAGCCTGAAAAAAGCCTGCTCGGGAAAAACAGGTGCGCAGATATGCGACGCACTCCGCAGCTTCATAGGCGAAACAGGCGCAGAAGAAAAGCTGCTTTCCTTTGAGGGCAAGTACATAACGGAAGCGGAGTCTGCGGCTCAGATACGTGAGAACCAGTGGCTGTGCAGCCAGCTGGACGAGATATTTGCAAGCCTTGAACAGGCGCTGACGGAAAAAATATCTCTCAGTGATTTCCGTGATATTTTCATGCTCTCCGCCGAGAAAATAACCCTTGCCGCTCCCCCCGACGCACTGGACGGAGTTATCGCACAGCAGTCAGACCTTGCCCGTCTCACAAACCCCAAGATAGTTTTTGTAATGCACGCAAATGACGGAATTTTCCCCTTTATCACAGGGGAAAGCTCCACTTTCTCCGAACGTGAAAGAGAGTTCTTTAAAAAATCAGACTATGACCTTTCGGGCAGCATGAAAAAGCGCCTTGCAGAGGAACGCTTCAACGCATTCAAGGCGCTTTGCTCACCGTCTCACAGGCTTTTTGTATCATACTCCGAGGCGGATATTTCGGGTGCTTCCGTGTATCCCTCGCCGTATATCGAAAAGATATCCGCCTGCATACCGAACTGTCAAAGGATAAATACTTCCGACCTGGATATGCTGTATTTCTGCCGCACTCCACAATCGGCATATGCGGCGGCTTCCCAAAATTTTGACCCGTCAGACCCGGATTTCATCACTGTAAAGACCGAGCTTTGCAAGGATCCGCTTTATGCAAAAAAATTCAGCTACATAGACAGGATAGACCTTACCACGGCTCATAAGATCGCAGATAAAAAGCTTATGAAAAAGCTGTACGGCGACACGCTGGAGCTTTCGGCATCACGGTTTGAGGATTTCAGCAAATGTCCGTTCATGTACTTCTGCAAAACGGGACTGAAGCTCTATCCCCTGCCGAAAATGGACCTTAACCCCATAAATCAGGGAAATATAATGCACATGTGCATGAAGGATATTTTTGAGGAAAACCGTGGGGAAAAATTTCTGAACATGACAACCGATGACCTCACCGCCAGCATTAAAAAATCGGTTGACGGCTACATTGCAAAAAATCTCAGCGGAAAATTTGCCAAGAAAAAAAGCTTCGGATTTTACCTTGACATCATGAACGACACCCTGCTCACCGCCCTTACCCATATGCAGGAGGAGCAGAGGGTATCACACTTTGTACCCTCTGATTTTGAATATCCCGTAGGCGTAAAGGGCAGTGTAAAAAATTCTACGGTCACACCCGTTATCATCGAATGCGGCGAGGGGCTGAAAGTAAATTTCACGGGAACTGCCGACCGTGTTGATGAATTTACGGACGAAAACGGCATTATATACATTCGTATCCTTGACTACAAAACAGGCGTAAAGGACTTTATGAAAGAGCAGCTGGCACTGGGAATAAATATGCAGATGTTCTTCTATCTCTTTGCCCTCACCGATGAAAAGGGCGGCAGATACGGAGGCTGTGTTCCCGCAGGTGCGCTGTACATTCCGGTAAAATATCCCAAGTCCGCCGATGACCGCATGGCAGACGAAGCGAGCGCCGCCAAGTGCATCGACGACACCATGAAAATGCAGGGAGCTGTGCTTGACAGTCCCCTTATCATCAACGCCATGGAGGAGGACTGCCGGGGCAGGTTCATTCCCGTGACATTCAAGAAGGACGGAACCGTAAGCGCAAAGAGCAGTGTTATCAACAGCGATACCATGGAAAAGATAAAGGCGCTTGCCATAAAACAGATAGAGGACATGGGCAGGGCGGTTTACAGCGGAGATTTCCCCGCAAGCCCTCTGGAAAGCAAGAAGTACAAATGCACCATACCCTGCGGCTTCTGCGACTACAGGGAGATATGCGGCAATTATCCCGATCCCGTACCCAGGGATATTTCCGATATCGACTTTGAAATAAACGGTGAAAAGGAGTGAGAATATGCCGTCAGTAACATGGACAAAGGAACAGCTTGACGCTATTGAAGCAAAGGACAGGGCGATAGTTGTATCGGCGGCGGCAGGAAGCGGAAAGACTGCCGTACTGGTAGAAAAGCTGCTGAGAATACTTTCCGACAGGGAAAATCCCGTTCCTGCGGACAGGATAGCCGTTGTTACCTTTACAAACGATGCCGCCGCCCAGATGAAGCAGCGGCTTACATCTGCACTGGCTGCTGCCGCAGAGCTGGAGCCTGAGAATGAATGGCTCACCGCCCAGCAGGCGCTTATCCCCTCGGCAAAGATATCCACTATCCACTCCTTCTGTTTCAGCCTGATACGTGAAAATGCGGGCAGCCTTGACGTTGACTCTTCTTTCAGGGTGCTTGACCCTGCGGAGGACGATGTTATCGCCGCAAAGGCAGCGGAAAATGTCTTTGACGACTGGTTCGACCGCCGCCCCGATGACATGAAGCGCCTGACGGACTTTTTCTGCCCCGGTGCAAAGGATCAGCGGAGACTTGCGGCAATTATCCCCGAACTGCGGGACAATATCCTTGCCCTGCCGTTTCCTGCCGATTATATGGCTCAGGCGGCAGACCGCTACAAGGAGCCGCCCGAGCCTGAGGACGACAGCCTTATCAAGCTTTACACCGACTATGTTGTAAAGAAGCTGAAAGCCGCTGCCGCTCTTGAAGAGGAAGCATATGAGGACGCTGTGAACGAATACGGTTCCGACTGCGGCGGCATTGCAAAGATAAAGAAAAACATGGATATTTTCAGTGCGGAGGTCTCGAACATCATGTCAGCCGCCGACTGCATTTCCGACGACCCGTCGCTGCTTTTCACGGGAAAATTCTCCGTCAAATTTGACAAGGTGACTTTCTATTCCTCGGGCAGCGCAAAGGATGCTGACGGAAAAAAGATGGATATACAGTTCGACCAGACTGTCATTGACTCGGTCAAGGACAAGAGAAATGCCTGCAAGGCGGCTTTTGAAAAGTTCGGCGGAGAGTTCACCTATGAGGATATCAGAAGCGACTATATAATTCACGCCGAGATAAGCGAAAAGCTGTTCGGGCTGATGAACGACGTTTTTGCTGAGGAACGCAGACTGAAAAACGAAAAGAACGCTCTGGGCTTCTCCGATGCTGAGCAGATAGCCTGCTCACTGCTGTGCAGCCGACTGCCTGACGGAACTGTTGAAAAATCACCGCTGGCAAAGGAGCTTTCCGACTATTTTTCCATCGTGATGATCGACGAGTTTCAGGACTCCACGGCAGTTCAGGAGCTTATTTTCAGAATGATATCCAAGGACGGAACGGCAGAAATCCCGGGCAGGAATTTCTTTGCGGTGGGCGATGTAAAGCAGTCCATTTACCGTTTCAGGTGTGCCGACCCACGTATCTTTATGAAAAATATCGCCGACAGCGTTCCCTATTCGGAGGAGGGCAGCGAGCCTGCATATATCCTGCTGAACAGAAATTTCCGAAGCTCTCACCATGTGGTGGAGTTTGTCAATGCGGTTTTCAGGGTGATAATGTCAAAGCAGAACGGCGGCATTGATTACGGCGATGATGAAAGTCTTATCGAGGGTGCTTCCTGCGAGGACGATTTCGGCCCCACCGAGATAATAGAGCTGCCCGATATCGACAGCAGTGACGAGGACGAAAACGGCGACAGCCTCAGCATCGACCTTATTGAAGCAAGGTGCGTGGCGGCAAAGATAGCCCACCTTATAAAGAACGGAAAGCTCCACGACAAAAACGGCGAGCGCCCTGTGCGCCCCTCGGACATATGTATCCTTACACGAAACACCAGCACCGCTCCCCTGTTCATAAGCTGCCTTGAGGAGCTGGGTATAAGCGCATCGGGCGCTGCGGAGGAAAGCTATCTGGAGGCAAGGGAGATATCCGTGCTCATAAACCTGCTCAGGTGCATAGATAACCCAACGCTGGATATTCCTATGGCGGCGGTGCTCATGTCCCCCATGTTCATGTTTTCCGCTGAGGATATGGCAAATATCCGATCGCTGAGAAGCTCTTCCGTTTTTGCTGATATTACGGCGGTAAGCTCGGGCAAGGGCACATCTGCGGCTCTGAAAAAGCAATGCGATGAATTTCTCACCGTTTTCGGCACGCTGAGAGAATATGCCGCTGCCCACAGCGTTGAGGAGCTTATCGAATTTATCTACGACAAGACGGATTTTATGTCCGTCATAAGCATTTACAAGGACAGCCTTAAAAAGAAAGCCAATCTGCGGCTGCTGCCCGTTTATGCCGCAGACTATGACAAGAACGGCACAGGCGGTCTCAGCGGATTTGTCCGCAGGATAAACAATATGCTGGACAGCAGCAAGGATTTTGCGGCGGCATCTGCTGCCGTATCCTCCGAGGAAGCTGTCTCGGTAAAGACTATCCACAAGTCAAAGGGACTGGAATATCCGTTCATATTCCTCTGCCGCAGCTGGACAAAATTCAACCTTACTGACAAAAATCAGCGCATGGTGTTTGTATCCGATTACGGCACTGCTTTCAAGATAAGCGACCCGTCACGTCTCACGGCGTATGAGTCATTTCCAAGGCGTGCGCTGAGCCTTATCATGGAGAAAAATCAGCGTGATGAGGAAATGATGCTCCTTTACGTTGCCCTCACAAGAGCGAAAAACAAGCTGTTCATAACAAGACGTACCGATGAAAAATCCGCAAAGCACCGTGAGGAGATAATGGGCTTGCTGGAAAATGGAAAAATGCGTCAGGAGGAAGCCGTCAGCGCAGGAATTTCCATGGCGGACTGGCTCGACGCAGCCATAGGGCTTTTCAAAAAGCATGACGATGTGTATTCTCTTGGAAGCTGTGACATGGTAATGACCGGGGCAGAGCTTTCCGAGGCGGAAGCGGCAGAGGAAAGCGAAACAAATCAGGCTGAATATTCCCCCGAGCGTGCGGAGCTTTTCCGCAGCCTTATGTCCCATGAATATGACCTTACCCTCGCAAACACCGCTTCAAAGATAACCGTCAGCGAGATCGCCGAAAAGCATCTTATTCCCCCGAAAGCAATTTTCACCAAGGACAAAAGCAGGCCCCAAGGCATATCCGCAGCTGCCGCAGGAACTGCCGTTCATGCGTTCATGCAGTATGCAGACCTTAAAAAGCTGTACGCCGAGAAAGCTTCTCCCGACAATGCCATTGCCAAGGAAGCCCAACGGCTCTGCTCACTGGGACTGCTGACGAAGATCCAGGCGGAATGTGCCGACAGCAGCATGATAAGCAGCTTTTTGAACAGTGGGCTTTGCGGAAGAATGATGAATGCCGATGAAATATACAGAGAAAAGAAATTTCTGGTTAAAATTTCCGACTTAAACCTTGACGATAGTGATTTAATGGTTTATAATAGTACCGAGGGAATGCTTCAGGGCGTTGCAGACTGTGTGTTCAGAGAAGGCGGGAAATACGTGCTTCTGGACTACAAGACCGACCGCCGAGTTACCGAGGATATACTCCGTGAAAGGTATTCCCGCCAGCTTTCGCTTTATGCCCGTGCTCTTTCGTTGATATTCGGGGAAAAGATAAGCGAGGGCTGCCTATATTCGTTTTCACTTGGCAAGGCCATTGGCATTGAATTAAAATAAAAAGGACTGATTTTAATGGAACAGACACCTAACCGCCGCAAGCCCGCTCCTAAGCCCAACAACGCACTGGGTTCACTGCTGGGATCAGTAGTGCTGGGCGTGTGCATCATCATCGCAGGCTCAACGGTAGCAGGCTCCGTAAAGAAGCTCACCGCAGCTGTAGAGGCTCAGACCTTTGCATCAAGCTATGCTTCTCCCTCCAACCTTACCGTAAGCAGCACTGCGGACAAGAAGTATCTCACCGAGACCGAGGCTGCCGCTTACCTCAATATGCCTGTTGAGGAGATAAAGGCTGCCATCACAAAGGGAGAGATCGAGCAGTACGTAAAGACATCGAGCGGTTACACTATTTCCGTAGATCAGCTGGATAAATTCTTCGGTCAGAAGGCTTATGATACCATGACCAGCAACAATTCTTCCGCATCTGAGGAATAACACGGCGTACCCTTTACGGGAGGGACATATGGATAACAGCATCAAGGTAAAGATAAACTATCACCCTGTGAACTTTATGCAAATAGCTCTGTGGATAATGATCCTTTTTGCAGTTCCGTGTTTTTGGCTCGCATCATATTCAGATTCGTTTTCACTGCTCTTATTGGGTCTTGTTGCAGTGATACTTACGGCTGTAGTGGCAGGAGTTCTTTCAAGCGCAAAAGCTGTGGTGTATGCAAATGACGAAAAGCTGTGCCGGCGCTATTTGAATAAGGACAGCGTTATCATGCTTTCAGATGTCCTGGAGATAAGCTATTCCGTTTGTATCGAGCATCACGGCAGATACGCCGAACAGAGGCTTTTGCTCACCATAAAAACAAATGACGGAACAGTACATCAGTTAAATGATTCTTTATCAACAGAAAGCTTTGTCGCTGCACTTGATGCAGACGGTGAGACAAATATCCCGCTCATACAGCTTTACCGCTTTCTTGCAGAACGTTTGCCCGATAAAGCAAAGGGATATGTAAAGCAGGAGAAAAATGAGGCTGACATATAAGGGAACACTTTAAATATGACAATAAAAATAACACATCACCCGTTCAATTATAATTACGCAGCCATACCGATATCAATGGCTGTGGCTTTTATTGCTGTGCCTGCCTGTGCGGCATCGGGCAATATAACAGCATCGGATATATGGCTGTGTATTGCAGCATTTATTGCGCCGACAGCAATATCAAGCGTGCTTATGCACTTTCCCAAAGCCACACTCAGCTGTAACGGTGAAAAGCTTGATTTTAACTATCTGTGGGTAAAAAATTCCATTGCTATCAGCGATATCAAAGCGGTGTGGTATTCATACGGCAGGGAAAATCAGCGGTATTCACATCTGGGCAGAATTATTCTCTGCGTAAAGACTTCTGACGGCAAAGAGTACGATTTCAGCGATTATATAGACGCTGAGGATATACTGTCAAAGCTTGATAATATCACAAACTGCAATGTTCCTCTGCTTAATATGTACAGATATCTGGCAGATATCTGCCCCGAAAAAGCCAAGGGATATATCAGGAATGAACTTTTTGAGGAGTGAATGAAATGGGCATTGTAAGTATGATAACATCATTCATATGCAGAGCGCATGAAAATGCACAAAAAAATAAGGTCTGCATATGCCCACGCTGCAAAAGGATACTGAAACGATATCTGAACGATGCGGAAGAAAAAAGCGTTGACTCTCTCCCGCTGATGCACTGCAAAAACTGCGGGAACACGGTCTATGACCCTCTTGCGGCGGAAATTGCACTGCTGCCTCCCGAAAAAGCATTTATGGCAGCTGCAAACGGATATGCGGGAACATGGCAGATGGAGCTGCAAAAGAATAAATATGCGCTGGAGCGTCTGAAAAAAAGTCTGGAGCGTCTCAGCTCGGACGAGGAATATTTCAGAAAGATACTTTCATTGCAGGGAATGTCCCCCGACTGCTATTATGCTGTGTTCAACAGCAGCAGGCTCCGTTTCAATGCCCGAAGCGGCAATAACCCCCCCAAAACTCTGACAGAGGAAGAGTATCTGCAAAGATTTTACAGATAAATGTAAGGGCTTTTACAACAGAAAAACACGCATAACACGATTCGGACGGGGTATCCGCTAAGCGCTCAAAGCACTTTTCTTTTGTACAATATGTGCACAACAAGATTTAAAATCGCTTTCAAGTTGTCATATCATACAAACTTATGATATCGTATTGACAAAAGCACATGCGCATGATATAATACTTAAGTACGAAAAATAAAGCAGAGCTTCCGTTCTCACCGTACTGCAATGGCACGTTACGGTCAATAATTACGAATTTATTCCGCAGGCGTATGATATGTGTGCGGAGTGGTTTTGAGATTATCGGCGGAGCTTATGCTCTGCCGTTTTTTATTTCACATTCATTTATAGTTTAATTTGATATTTTGGGGGTGCTCGCCATAGCTAACAAGGATAGCAAGGAGCTTCAAATCAATGAAGAAATCCGTGACAAGGAAATCAGAGTAATCGGTGCCGACGGAAGTCAGCTCGGTCTTATGTCCGCAAGGGACGCTCAGAAGCTTGCGGCAGAAAAGGATCTGGATCTGGTAAAAATTGCGCCTCAGGCTGTTCCGCCTGTATGCAAGATCATGGATTACGGAAAATATTGCTTTGAACAGGCTAAGCGTGAAAAGGAAGCAAGAAAAAATCAGAAGGTCGTTGATATCAAGGAGATAAGAATGTTCTCCACCATTGATACCCATGACTTTGATACAAAAACCGCTCAGGCAGTCAAGTTCCTGAAGGGCGGAGATAAGATCAAGGTTTCCGTTCGCTTCCGCAAGCGTGCCATTGCACATCCTCAGCTTGGCGAAGAGCTTCTTGACAAGTTCAAGGAAGCTTGTGCCGAGGCAGGCACCGTTGAGAAGCCGCCTAAAATGGAGGGAAGAGCGCTGGTTATGTTCGTTTCCCCCAAGGCTTCCAAGTAACCGCTGTTCAAATCATACTGTAAAAATAAAAGGGAGGATATTTCCATGCCAAAGCAGAAGACTCATTCCGGCGCTAAGAAGCGTTTCAAGCTCACCAAGAACGGTCTTGTTAAGTATCAGAAGACCAACAAGAGACACAGACTTACTCAGAAGGACCACAAGCGCAAGAGAATTGCCCGTAACATGGGCGTTGCAGGTTCCGCAAACGCAGCTACTCTCAGAGAGCTTATGCCTTACAAATAATAGGCGGCACCGGCGTTATATTTCAGAAGATTCAATAATACATTTGGAGGTATAATAATATGGCTCGTGTTAAGGGAGCAATGGCTACTCGCAAGAGAAGAAATAAAACATTAAAGCTTGCCAAGGGTTACTGGGGCGCAAAGAGCAAGCATTTCAAGATGGCTAAGGAAGCCGTAATGAAGTCCGGCAATTACGCTTACATCGGCAGACGCCTCAAGAAGCGTGATTTCAGACAGCTCTGGATCACCAGAATTTCCGCTGCTTGCAAGATGAACGGCATGAACTATTCTACATTCATGAACGGTCTCAAGAAGGCTGGCATCACTCTCAACAGAAAGATGCTTTCCGAAATCGCTATCAACGACGCAGCAGGTTTCACAGCACTTACTGAAAAGGCTAAGGCTGCTCTTTAATTTTCGTAAACAGGCTGTATCACAAAGGCGTATGTCTATGTGATACAGCTTTTTGTTTAAAATAGAGGTATTTATGACTGACTTTACTTTTATATCCTCGGCAGACAATGAGAAGATAAAGCTTTACAAAAGGCTCAGCGCCGATAAAAAGCTCCGCAGGAAAGAGCAGCTTTTTACCGTTGAGGGCGCACGTCTCACCGCCGATGCAGCCGCAGAAGCTATAGAGCTTCACTGTGTTTTCTTTACCGAAAACGCCCTGAAAAAATACAGTGAAGCTCTGGAGCTTCTTTTTTCAAAGTATAATAAAAAAACGTTTTCGATGATATCGGACGAGCTGGCGGCATCGCTTTCGGATACGCAGATGTCTCAGGGAATATTTGCCATATGCAGAATGCCCAAGTCCGACAATGCAGCTCAGTATGCAAAAATGAAGTCAGGCGGAAAATATATCATTCTGGATAATATCCAGGACCCCGGAAATATGGGAACTATGCTAAGGACTGCCGATGCCTGCGGCATTGATGCGGTCATCACCTGCAGCTGCTGCGATGTTTATAATCCCAAGACTGTCCGCTCGGCTATGGGCAGCCTTATGCGTGTGAATATCATTGACGATGATATTGGCAATGCAGTGCTGAACCTGAAAAATGCGGGCATTGCAGTTTATGCGGCTGTTATCGACAGCAGCGCCGTTTCTCTCACAGAATGCGATTTTTCAAAGGGCGGCGCAGTTATGATAGGAAACGAGGGCAACGGTCTCCCCAGTGAGCACTCGGCACTGGCAGATGTACCTCTTACAATAAAAATGCACGGCACCATAAATTCCCTTAACGCCGCCATGGCTGCGGGAATAATCATGTGGGAGCTGTCAAAGGCGTAAGCTGAAAAGGAGTCAGGATATGAACGCTTCCGATACCGCTTATTACAGCAGGCTTTACAGAATATGGTCAGTAGCTGCTTTCGGTGCAGGCTCACGGCTGCTTGCTGAGCTTTCCGAGCGCTTTGACAGCGGCGAAGAGCTTTACTGCTCATTCAAAGACGGCGCAAAGGGACTTCCGAATGAAGCTGTGAGGGCTGCAAACGACGTTACCCTTTCCGCTGCGGAAAAAATAATGGAATTCTGCTCCAAGAAAAATATCCGGATAGTCACAAGAGACGAGGAGCTTTATCCCGACAGGCTGCGGCACATTTATGCTCCCCCTGCCGTTCTTTTTTACAGGGGCGATATCTCGGGGATAGACGACAGGCTGAGCATAGGAATAGTCGGAGCAAGAAAGGCTTCCGACTACAGCCTTAAGGTTGCGGCGGGCATTGCCCGAGTTCTCGGCAGGCAGGGCTTTGATATTATAAGCGGATTTGCCGAGGGCATCGACATCTGCGCGCATACCCATGCCATCGAAAGCGGCGCAAAGACCTATGCCGTGCTGGGTGCGGGAATAGATTACGATTATCCCAAGCCAAACTCCAAGTACCGTGACGCTGTTATTGAAAACGGAGCGCTCATCACCGAATGTGTTCCCGGAACATTTCCCGCACAGCCGAATTTCATTAAAAGAAACCGAATACTTGCGGGGCTGTCCATGTCGGTGGCGGTCATTGAAGCGGGAGAAAGAAGCGGCTCGCTGAACTCCGCCTCACACGCCACATCTCAGGGAAAAACGGTGTTTGCCGTTCCGCCCTGCGACATATTTGACCAGAGGTACAAGGGAAACACGGAGCTTATCCGTGAGGGCGCTGTTCCGCTTATGGGTGCCAGGGACATTTTCAGCGAATACTGTATGAATATACCGCATACAATAGTCGAAAATGAACGCATCTTCGAGAAGATAGAAGCCCTCAACCGTTTCTGCGATGACGCTTTTGAGGCGGCAAGCAGGCAGCAGGAAAATGATAAAAAGGATAAGAAGCCTGCAAAGCCCAAGCCAGAAATGCCTGCGGAAGCTGAGCCTGAGGATAATCCCAAATCGCTTTCCGAAGAGGAAATAGAAGCGGCAGGCGGTGATGATATCCAAAGAAAAATACTTACGGCAATAAACGCTGCACCCATGCGTGCGGACGATATTGCACGGGAGATATCCGAAAATATCGACGACATTCTTACAGCTCTTACAGAGCTTGAAATAATGGGAACGGTAACTGCCGAGGGCGGCGTTTACCGCATCTCATAAAAAGTGTGGAAAGATTCTGAGAAAGGAATGATTGAACATATGTCCAATCTTGTAATAGTTGAGTCGCCTGCAAAGGCAAAGACAATAAAGAAATATCTGGGTCCCAATTACGAGGTAATGGCTTCCATGGGTCATGTCCGTGACCTGCCGAAATCCAAGCTCAGCGTTGATGTTGACAACGGCTTCAAACCCGTTTATGTGCCCATGAAGGACAAGGAAGAAGTAATATCCTCGCTGAAAAAAGAAGCCTCCCACTCCGACACCGTATATCTCGCAACGGACCCTGACCGTGAGGGAGAAGCAATCTCATGGCATCTGGCGCAGCTGCTGGATATTCCCCTTAACGCTCCCGTGAGAGTTACATTCAACGAGATAACAAAATCAGGCGTTGAGTACGGTATGGAGCACCCCCGCTCCATCGACCTTGATCTGGTGAATGCTCAGCAGGCAAGGCGTATCCTTGACAGAATAGTTGGTTACAAGCTGTCTCCGTTCCTTTGGAAGAAAGTCCGCAGAGGTCTTTCAGCAGGACGTGTGCAGTCTGTAGCCGTTAAGATGATAGTTGACCGTGAAAAGGAAATAAATGCTTTCAAGCCCGAGGAATACTGGTCAATAGAAGCGAAGATGACAGCCCCTTCCTCCAAAAAGCAATTTGACGCTGTTTTCACAGGGATTGACGGAAACAAGACCGAACTTCACTCCAAGGAAGAGACCGACAAGGTGCTTGAAAAAATAAACGGCGCTGAGTTCAAGGTAACAGGCGTAAAGAAATCTGTAAGAAGAAAGTCCCCTGCCGCACCCTTTACCACATCTACAATGCAGCAGGAAGCTTCAAAGAAGCTTGGCTTCCAGACTTCAAAGACAATGAGAGCCGCTCAGCAGCTTTATGAAGGCGTTGAGATCGAGGGCATGGGCGCTGTGGGTCTTATCACCTACATGAGAACAGACAGCCTGAGAATTTCCGACGAGGCAAGGGCTGCGGCTTACAAATACATTGAGGGAGCATACGGCAAAAATTATTTACCTGCGTCTCCTAAGATATACAAGTCCAAGGCAGGCGCACAGGACGCTCACGAAGCTATACGTCCCTCTACCCCCGAGATTACTCCAGAAAGAGTCAAGGACAGCCTTACTGCCGAGCAGTACAAGCTTTACAAGCTCATCTGGGAAAGATTTATCGCAAGCCAGATGGCAAACGCTCTGCTGGATACCGTTTCCGTTGATATAGACGCAAACGGCTGCGGCTTCAAGGCAACAGGCTTTTCCGTCAAGTTCGACGGCTTCACCGTGCTGTATGAGGAGTCCAAGGACGATGAGGAAAACAAGGTGCTTCCCATTATCAATGAGGGCGATGTGCTGAAGCTCAAAAACATTGAGGGCAAGCAGCACTTCACTCAGCCTCCCGCACGATACACCGAAGCATCATTCATCAAGGCGCTGGAAGAAAACGGCATAGGCAGACCTTCCACATATGCGCCTACCATTTCAACGATAATCAACCGCTTCTATGTTGAGCGTGACGGCAAGCAGCTGAAGCCCACAGGTCTGGGCGAAGTCACCACTGACCTGCTGAAAGACCATTTCAAGCAGATAGTCGATACCAAGTTCACCGCCTCCATGGAAAGCAGCCTTGATAAGGTCGAGCTGGGCGAAAAGGACTGGGTTGAAACTCTGGAGGACTTCTACAAGGACTTTGACGCTACCCTGAAAAAGGCTGAGGTAGCTATGGACGGCAAGCGTGTCAAAGTCCCCGATGAGGAGACCGATGAGGTGTGCGATGTTTGCGGAAAGCCCATGGTAATTAAGATAGGCAGATTCGGAAGATTCCTTGCCTGCTCAGGCTTCCCCGAGTGCACAAACACAAAGAAGATAATCAAGCCCACAGGCGGCGTTTGCCCCAAGTGCGGCAAAAAGGTGCTCCAGAAAAAGTCCAAGAAGGGCAAGAAATATTTTGGCTGCGAGGACAATCCCACCTGCGATTTTATGACATGGGATACTCCCGTTTCGGACAAGTGCCCCAAGTGCAACGACGGCACTACCCTTTTCAAAAAGGGCGGAAAGCTGTTCTGCCTGAAAGAGGGCTGCGGCTATGAAACTGTTATCAAAAAGGAAAAATAATCTTTATGAATAATAAGCTTACTGTTATCGGCGCAGGCTTTGCAGGATGCGAGGCGGCATGGGCAGCGGCTGAACGGGGTGTAAATGTGGAGCTTTACGAGATGAAGCCCAAGAAGTTCTCACCTGCTCACAAATATAACGGATTTGCGGAGCTTGTCTGCTCCAATTCGCTGAAAGCCTCCCGTGTAAATTCTGCGGCGGGACTGCTGAAGGAAGAGATGCGCAGGCTGGGTTCGCTGACAGTTCCCTGTGCGGAAGAAACAGCCGTTCCCGCAGGCGGTGCACTGGCGGTGGACAGAGAAAAATTTTCCGACCTTGTTACCGAAAAGGTTCGCTCTCATCCCAACATCACTGTTATAAACGAAGAGATAGAAGCTGTTCCCACAGAGGGATATGCGGTGATTGCCAGCGGCCCTCTTACAGCGGGAAAACTGGCGCAGAGCATATCAGAGCTGTGCGGCGGATATCTCAGCTTCTTTGATGCGGCAGCTCCGATAGTTACCGCCGAATCCATCGACATGACCAAGGCATTCTCCGCCGCAAGATACGGCAGAGGGGGCGACGATTACATCAACTGCCCCTTTGACAAGGAAGAATACCTGAGATTTTACAACGAGCTGATAAATGCTGAGTCAGCTCCCGTTCATGACTTTGACCGTCCCGAAAATTCAAAGGACGACTTCACCGTTTACGAGGGCTGTATGCCTGTTGAAGTGCTGGCAAAGCGTGACGAGGACGCTGTTCGCTATGGTGCAATGAAGCCTGTGGGGCTTACCGACCCACGTTCGGGAAAGCGCCCATATGCGGTAGTTCAGCTGAGGCGTGAGAATGAAAGCGGCACTATGTACAATCTGGTGGGCTTTCAGACAAACCTGAAATTTCCCGAGCAGAAAAGAGTTTTCTCGCTTATACCCGGGCTTGAAAATGCGGAATTTGTCCGCTACGGCGTAATGCACCGCAACTCGTTCATCAACTCCCCAAAGCTCCTGAACGCCGACTTTTCCATGAGGAGCCGCCCCGAAATATTCTTCGGCGGTCAGATAACAGGCGTTGAGGGCTATATGGAGTCCGCCGCATCCGGCATCATTGCGGGAATAAATGCGGTAAGGAAAATGAACGGTCAGTCCCCTCTCATACTCCCGAGAGAGACAATGATAGGCGGTCTGAGCGCATATATCTCCGACAAGACTGTGACGAATTTTCAGCCCATGGGCGCAAATATGGGAGTACTTCCCGATATCGGCGTGCGCATAAAGGACAAGCAGGCAAGATATCAGGCTGTTGCCGACAGGGCGCTGGAGTCTTTTGACAACTACATCTCAGAAAATAAGGACTGATACGCAATGACCCATATGGTGATAAGGTGTGAGACTTCAAAAAAGGACAAAAACGCTCTTACTCTGAGCACCATGCTCAGAAGCCCGTTTTTGTTCATATGCTGCGTGTTCCTTATATTTTTCCTTGCAGTTCTGCCTGTGATGCAGCTTGTAGCATTTGCGGCAAGAGGGGCAATAAGCCCTGTTCTGCTGCTGTATGTTATTGCGCTTGCGGCAATGCTTTTTGTCACAATAAAGCAGGACGGCGCAGATTTTGCGGGAGTTGCGGAATACACCTTTTCCGATAATAATTTCACCGTTAAAAACGAACAGGGAACCTGCACGATGGAATATTCGGCGATATATGCGGTAAGGGAAAACAAGAAATATTTCTATCTTATGCCAAGCAAATATGCGGCATATATCCTGCCAAAGGAATATCTTACCGCTGATGAGGGCAGCAGGCTCAGAGATATCTTTTCATCAAAGCTCAAAGGCAGAAAGAGCGATGACTGTTTTCAGGGAAAAAGTGCCGATGGCATAATATCATTCGGTAAAGCCGAAAGTGAAGTATCATTCAATATTTCGGACAAGTTCCCGTCGGAAGCGGCGAGAGCAACCCTGCTCAATATTCCCACAGCAGTGAAAATATTCTACACATTCATGCTTACAGTGCTTATACTTTGGAAGCTGTCCATTGTGTTTGCCATAGCAGTGTCGCTTCTCTGTCTGGGAATTGCGCTGATATCCAATCTGTGCAAAACGGCTGCCAATATAAAAAACAGGATAACTGACAGCACCGCCACATACAGATTTTCCGGCATCGGCTTTGAATGTATCATCGGCGAAAATGCGTCGGAGGTTTTATATTCTGATATAAAGGATATAAAAAAGCAAGGCTCCGCTGCGATCATCACAAGAAAAAGCGGCAGGAAAATTATTCTGCCCGCCACAGACGAAATTTACAGCAGGATAAAAAAGACGGAGGGGTAATATGAGAGAACCTGTTTTCAGCGGTTCTTCGGAGATAAGCAAAAACGACCTTAAAGAATGTGCCGTGCTTACCGCTTTCGGAAACGTCACGGGAACGATAATAAAGCTTGTCACCGGCTTTATGCTGGCGCTTGCTGTGCTGTTTCTCATAGCTTTTATGCTCCCCAATGTCAGCCGTGAAAACTCTGCCGCATATATGAGAATTGCCGTTATGTGTCTTATCCCTGTTGTTTTCACGGCAGTTTTCAAGCACAAGATAATAAGCGGCAAGGTGAATGCTCCCATAAATCAAAATGTCCATGCGCAGGTCAGGCTTTATGAGGACAGCCTGGAATATTCCACAGAATATGTTGCCCTCAGCGCAAAGTATTCCGATGTGAAAAAGCTCCACATGGGCAAATATTCAATGGTGCTGGAGCTAAACGGAGCGGACAGCATAATGATACCTCTGCGGTGCTTCGGTTGGAATAATTACAAGGCCGCCTGCGAATTTCTCCGCAAAAAGCTGCATGAACAGGGGGTATGACATATGAACACTGTGAATGATATGGGCACTCCCCTTTTCTGCACCGAGGACAGGCAGTGCATGGGAAACAGAAATTCCCTGAAAAAGAGCCTTGTCTTTGTTGGGATAATATATCTTGTCTGCGCTGCGGTCATAGCTTTGTCCGCCGTAAAAAGCGGCAATGATCCCATATCGGGCGTGATTATCCTCACCGCTTTTACGGGCATTATGACTGCCGACATGATATTCAAAGCAAAGCAGTCCACCGACCGCAACTACAATGTGTTCTATTTCTATGACAGCTGCTACATAAACATCGACAGGCTGTCAAGGACTGCGGTGCCTTACGATCTTATCATAAAAGCCGCAGAAACCAAGGACGCTTTTGTTATATACATTGAACCCATGCGCAAGCACATTATACTTAAAGAGACTGTTTCTAAGGAGGCTGCCGATGGACTCAGCCGCTTCCTCAGTTCAAAAATAAAAAAGTACAAACGCATATGAAAGGAAATGATAGTATGAATATAATCGTTGACGCATTCGGCGGAGACAACGCACCTTTAGCTGTTATTGAGGGCGCTGCAAGGGCTGTGGCAGAGCTTGGTGTTGAGGTAACTCTTACAGGAAATGAGAAGATAATCAGGGAGACTGCCGAGAAAAACAACCTGAGCCTTGACAAGATATCCATTATACATACCGAGTCTGTTATTGATATCCACGAGGAGCCTACTGAAATAATCAAGAGCAGAAAGGACTGCTCCATGGCTGTGGGCTTACAGGCTCTGGCTGACGGCAAGGGCGACGCTTTTGTTTCCGCAGGAAGCACAGGTGCGCTGGTGGTCGGCTCCACATTTATCGCAAAGAGACTTAAAGGAATAAAGCGCCCCGCTCTTGCGCCTATCCTCCCCACCGCAAACGGCCATCTTATTCTGATGGACGGCGGAGCTAACGTTGACTGCCGCCCCGAAATGCTTATGCAGTTCGGTATCATGGGCAGCTGCTACATGGAAAAGGTAATGGGTGTAAAGTCCCCCAAGGTAGGTCTGCTGAACGTCGGCGCAGAGGACACTAAGGGCCGTGAGCTTGACAAGGAAGCTTACAAGCTCCTTAAAGATGCTCCCGTTAACTTCTACGGCAACCTTGAAGCAAGAGAGATGCCCAAGGGTGTTTGTCAGGTTGCTGTATCCGATGGATTTACAGGAAATATCGCACTGAAGCTTTACGAGGGCATGGGCTCATTCTTTGCAGGCGAGCTTAAAGGAATGCTCACCGACGGTCTCAGCGGAAAACTGGCGGCTCTGCTCATAATGAAAAAGGTAAAGGCTTTCAAGAAGAAGCTGGACTACACCGAGGTAGGCGGCGGCGTTCTCATGGGCGTTTCAAAGCCTGTTATCAAGGCACACGGAAGCTCCAACGGAAAGGCATTTTACAACGCTATCCGTCAGGCTAAGAAGTGCGTTGACGGAAAGGTAATCGAAGAAATTTCCCGTTCTCTTGAAGCTGTAAAGAAGCAGGACGCAGAGGCGTAAAAGGAGAAGCATATGACCGAAAAGGAAAAAATGCTGGCAGGAAAGCTCTATGACCCATCGGACAAGGAGCTTTCCGACCTGAGAATAAAGGCTCACAAGCTGAGCAAAATGTTTAATGACACCTTTGAGGACGAGAAAGAAAAGCGTGCCGAGATAATCAGAGAGCTTGTACCCGATATGGGCGAAAACGGCGGTTTTACGACCTTGAATACGGCAAGCCCATAACTATAGGAAACAACTGCCGGATAGCCGCAAATGTTACCATTACAGGCGGAGTTACCATCGGAAACGGCTGTGTTATCGGCGCAGGCAGCGTGGTAACAAGGGATATCCCCGACAACTGCCTTGCGGCGGGAAATCCATGCCGTGTGATACGTGAGATAACCGACAGGGACGATATCATTCTTAAAAAGGAACTTCTGTAAGGAAGAAAGGAGGCACACGCAGTTACTGCGTGGCATGATATGAGTACAGTTAACAAGACAGACATTGACGAAAGGCTGAAAAGCTTCGAGGAAGAGATAGGCTACACCTTCAAAAACAAGGATCTGCTTTACGAGGCACTTTCCCACTCCTCCTACGCCAATGAATATAAGAAGGGCAGGCACTCCAACGAGAGACTGGAATTTCTGGGCGACAGCGTGCTTTCCATCGTAATATCCGAGCATCTGTTCAATCACTTCAAGCATCTGCCCGAGGGCGACCTTACAAAGATAAGAGCGTCACTGGTATGCGAAAAGGCTCTGTATGAATTTTCCAAGCAGATATCTCTGGGTCAGTACATTCTTCTTGGCAGAGGCGAGGAAAACACAGGCGGAAGAACACGCCCCTCTATCGTATCCGACGCATTTGAGGCTGTTATCGCAGCGGTGTTCCTTGACGGCGGAATGGAAGCCGCAAGAGAATATGTGCTGGGCTTTATCCCAAAGGACCTTGACAAGAGCACCGCAAACAATCTTCAGGATTACAAGACCATTCTTCAGGAGATAATCCAGAGAAATCCCGAGGAAAAGGTGGAGTACGTTCTCAAGGGTCAGACAGGCCCCGACCACGACAGGCACTTCATCGTTGAGGTCTGCCTTAACTCCAACGTTATCGGCCACGGTGAGGGTCACAGCAAAAAGCAGGCTGAACAGCAGGCTGCAAAGGAAGCGCTCCGTCTTATGGGCGAGGTAAAGTAATGTCCCACGCAAATATCTCAGTGTTTATCCCTCACATGGGCTGCCCCAATGCCTGCTCCTTCTGCAATCAGCGCACCATAAGCAGCACGGCTCACGCCCCCTCACCCGATGAGGCTGAGGATATCATCAGAGGGGCATATGAATATATGTCTCCCGAAAAGAGGAGAAACACCGAAATAGCCTTTTTCGGCGGCAGCTTTACTGCCATTGACAGGGAGTACATGATATCCCTGCTTGAAGTGGCGGACAGATACATCACCTGCGAAAACGGTTTTTGCGGTATAAGAATTTCCACTCGTCCCGACTGCATTGACGAGGAAATTCTTATGCTGCTGAAAAAATATCACGTCACCGCCATCGAGCTGGGCGCACAGTCCATGAATGACCGTGTGCTGGAAATGAATATGCGTGGCCACACCTCCGAGGACGTCCGCCGCTCCGCCGCAATGATAAAGTTATACGGCTTTGAACTTGGTCTCCAGATGATGGTGGGGCTTTACGGTTCATCTCCCGATGACGAGCTTTACACAATGAACGAGATCGTCAGATGCGCTCCCGCAACGGCAAGGATATATCCCGTGGCGGTACTTGAGAGAACAAAGCTTGCGGAGCTTTACAAAGAGGGAAAATATAAGCTTTACCCCTTTGATGAGTGTGTAAAGCTGTGCGCAGAAATATACAGCACCTTTGTCAAAAACAATATCCGTGTGATACGTATGGGGCTTCACGCTGAGGACGGCGTGGAGCAGAACGCTGTGGCAGGCTTTTATCACCCTGCCTTCGGCGAGATAGTACGAACGGAAATAATAAGAAAAATAATCGAAGAAAATCTCACGGAGTGCGAAAACCTCTGCGAGGCTCCCCCACGGCTCACAAGCAGTCTGTCGGGATATAAAAGATCAAACAGGATATATTTTGCGGACAGAAACGTTAAATTTCTCACAAACAAAGAGCTGCCCGAAAACGTGATTTCGGTAAACGGCAGAATATTCAAACTATATTAAGGCGGATATCAGATATATGTACTTAAAATCACTGGAACTGCAGGGCTTCAAGTCCTTCCCCGACAAGGTGAAGCTTGATTTCGGCAAGGGCATAACCGCCGTTGTCGGCCCCAACGGAAGCGGAAAATCAAATATTGGCGACGCCGTAAGGTGGGTGCTGGGCGAACAGTCCTCCAAAACTCTCAGAGGAGCAAAAATGGAGGACGTTATTTTTGCGGGCACTCAGCTGAGAAAGCCTGTGGGCTTTGCAAGCGTTACGCTGAACATTGTAAATGATAAAGGGCTGCTGAACATTGACGCTCCCGAGGTATCCGTTACCCGTAAGCTTTACCGCAGCGGCGAGAGCGAATACATAATAAACGGCTCACAGGTGCGCCTGAAAGACGTTACCGAGCTTTTCATGGACACGGGTCTGGGCAAGGACGGCTACTCCATTATCGGACAGGGCAGAGTTGCGGAGATAGTTTCATCAAAATCCAATGAGCGCCGTGACATTTTTGAGGAAGCCGCAGGCATTTCCAAATTCCGCTACAAAAAGGCGGAAGCGCAGCGCAGGCTCACTCAGGCAGAGGACAATATCCTGCGCCTGACGGATATAATATCCGAGCTGGAAAGCCGTGTTGAACCGCTGAGAAAGCAGTCGGAAAAGGCTGCGCAGTTCATAGAGCTTTCGGACGAAAAGAAATCGCTGGAAATAACCGTTTGGATGCACGAGCTTGATGAGCTGAGGACACGCCTTAACGAGCTGGGCGAAAAGGTGCTCATCAACGCTACCGAATACAACAACACCGAAACGGATATCGACCGCCTTGAAGAAGAATACCGCATTGTTTACAAGGACATTGCTGCGGGAAATATCCGCATAGAGAACCTCAACAACGCTGTTCTTGAAGAGGAGCGCTCCAACACGGCTATCCATTCTGACATCGCCGTTTTCAAAAACGATATCGAGCACTGCAGAAAGGCTATCGAGGATCTGGAAAAGCAGATGGAAAGCGCCAAGCTCTCCGACAGCGAGAACCGCCGCCTTACAGAGGAAAAGCTGGAAGAGATAAAGCGCATCGAGGCGGATATCCTCACCACTGACAGGGAATATTCCGATGCGGAGCGTGAATTTGCCGAAGCTGTGGGACAGCAGGACGGCTTTGAAAAGGAGTTCTCGGGTCACAGCGAGCAGCTCAACAAAATGTATATCCGTCAGTCGGAGCTGAACATCACCGTAAACACCTCCGACAATATGATAAAAGAAGCCGAGGAACAGAAGCAGGCTGCCGAAAAGCAGCTTGAAACCATAGTTTCGGGTGCGCAGAACCTTGACAGCGAGCGCAAAGAGGTAACAGACGGTCTTGCGCTGCTGGCTGAAAAGCGTGACGAGCAGACAAACCGCATAAGCGGTCTGAACAGGCTTTATGCCTCAAAAACAGAAAAGCTGAAAGCTGCCGAAAAGGAGCAGAACGACCTTACCATGTCAGTCAGGGAAAAGGAACAGAAAATGCGGCTGCTCCGTGACCTTGAAAACAGCATGGAGGGCTTCGGTCATGCGGTAAAGCAGGTACTGAGCGCAGGCAAAAACGGCCGCATACGTGGAATAATCGGCTCGGTGGCGCAGATAATCAGCGTGCCGTCGGAATACAGCCTTGCGGTGGAAACAGCTCTGGGCGGTGCTTTGCAGAACATCGTCACCGAAAATGAGGATGCTGCGAAGCGTGGTATCGGTCTGCTTAAAGAAACCAAGGGCGGTCGTGCCACATTCCTGCCTATTACCTCGGTAAAGGGAAACAGGCTCAATGAAAGCGGTCTTGACGGCTGTGTGGGCTTTGTGGCTCTGGGCTGCGATATCGTTACATATGACCCGAAATTTACGGGCATAGTCAATTCTTTGCTGGGCAGGACCGTCATTGCGGAGGATATCGACTGCGCAGGAAATATCGCCAAGAAATACGGCTACCGTTTCAGGATAGTTACGCTTGACGGTCAGGTGGTAAATGCAGGCGGTTCATTTACGGGAGGTTCCGCAAACCGCTCCGCAGGCATTCTCACACGTAAGAACGAGATTGAAAAGCTGAACGGCGAAGTTACTGATCTGACAGGCAAGCTTGATGAGCTGAAAAGCCGCACTGCCTCTCTAAGGGCTGAGACGGACAAGATGCGAATTGACATAGAAGCGGCAAATGACGATCTGCGTGCAATGGATCAGGATAAGATTCGCTTTGAGTCTGAGCTTAAACGAATCGAACAGGTTGCGGAGCAGAGCGTGAACGGCAGGAAAAATGCCGAGGAGACCATTGCCCGCTTTGAAAAGCGTCTGAGCGATATAAGAGCCGCTGCCGAAAAGGCAGGAGCGGAGCTTGCAAGGCTCTGCCAAGAAATATCCGCCGCAGAGGAAAAGTCGGGCGAGGACAAGAGGATAATGGACGAGCTGAAAAGCCGCCGTGACTCTCTTTCATCAAAAATGTCCGACATGAAGATAAAGAAAACGGCTCTGGAAAAGGATCTGGAGGCTGTTAAGGAAAGCATAAAGGCTCTGGAAGAGCAGAGCCGCTCCATCGGTGACAGCTCCGTCAAGTCCGCAATGGCTATCGAGGAGCAAAACCGCATTATCGCCGAAAAGAACGAGCTTATCGCAAAGCGTGAAAAGGCGCTGGAAAGCTCGGGCAGCAGGACAGAGGATATCCACAGGCAGATATCCCTTACACAGGCGGAGAACCTTGAAAAGGAACGGCAGTCTGTGGAGATACGCCAGAGGATAAAAACGCTCACCGATGACAAGGAAAAGCTGGGCGCTGAAAAGACCCGTCTGGAAGAGCGGAGGAAAACATCTCAGTCCGCTTATGACAAGATAGTTTCCGACATGGCGGAGCAGTACGAGCTTTATCCATCGGAAGCAGCGTCGCTCATTATCCCCGATGCAGACAAGGGCGAAATAACCGCACGCCTCAACACCATAAAGCAGAAGATAAGAAATCTGGGCACAGTAAATCTTTCAGCCATTGAAGAATACAAGGAAGTTTCCGAAAGATACGAGTTTATGTCGGGTCAGCTTTCCGACATAAACAGCTCCAAGCGTGAGCTGGAAAAGCTTATAGACGAGCTGACCGAGACTATGAAGACAAGATTTGCGGAAAGCTTCAAGGAGATAAACGCCAACTTCAAGCGCATATTCACCGAGCTTTTCGGCGGCGGCCGTGCGGAGCTGGTGCTCACCGACCCTGACGATGTGCTTGAATCGGGAATTGAGATAAATGTTGCACCTCCCGGAAAGGTAATAAAAAATCTGTCGCTGCTTTCAGGCGGCGAGCAGGCTTTCGTGGCTATCGCAATTTACTTTGCAATACTTAAAATAAAGCCTGCGCCTTTCTGTATCCTTGACGAGATCGAGGCGGCGCTTGATGATGTGAACGTATCAAAGTACGCACATTATCTGCGCAATTTTACCGACACTACTCAGTTCATCACCGTAACTCACCGTCGTGGCACCATGGAAGAGGCGGACGTTATGTACGGCGTTACCATGCAGGAAAAGGGCATTTCCCGACTGCTGAAAATGGAGCAGCCTCCTGCGGATATTGAAACTGAATAAGGAAGCAAAGCCATGCAAATAGTTGACGGAAAGCCTTATATACAACAAATAAAGGAGCTTATTATCGAATACACCAAGCGGCTTGTATGTGACCTTATACTAATCACCAATAAAACTATAGACAAAAAAATTACACCGCTCCCGAGGGAGAGCTTCTCGTGGCTGTGGAAGGCGAAGATGTCCTTGGAATGATAGCCTATCACAGACATTCCGACACACGCTGCGAAATGAAGCGGCTGTATGTAAAGCCCTCATGCCGTGGCATGAAGCTTGGCGAAAAGCTTATTGAAGAGCTTATCGCTCACGCAAGGCAGGCGGGATATAAGGAAATGGTGCTTGACACCATCGTCCCCTTGCAGTCGGCGATACATATGTACAAAAAGCTGGGCTTTGCCGAGTGTGAGCCGTATTATCACAATCCCATGCCCGATGTGCTGTATTTCAGAAAAGAGCTGTAAAAATCCATACCAAACAGGAGGGTAAAAGCCAATGAAAATAAAGACTGTTGCCGTTTTAGGTGCAGGCGCTGTAGGCTCATATATCATATGGGGTCTGGCAGACCGCAAAGATGTCACAACAGGAGTTATCGCCGAAGGTGAGCGTGCAGAGCGCCTAAAAAAAGGCTGCACGATAAATCATGTGACCTATCACCCACAGGTGTGGACTCCCAAGGAAGCTCACGGAGTTGACCTGCTCATAGTTTCGCTGAAATACGGTGCACTGCCCTCTGCCATGGAAAGTATCCGTGAAGCCGTTGGCGAAAATACTATAGTTATGAGCCTTATGAACGGCGTTGACAGCGAGGAGCTTATCGAAAAGGAAACAGGCAGCAAAAATATTCTGTACTCGCTTATAAAGGTCGCATCTCACCATGAAGCTGACGGCTGCTGCTTTGACCCTGAGACCACTATCGGCATAGTTTTCGGCGAAAAGGAAGCGCCTTTTGACAGCGAAAATGTACTTGCAGTGGAAGAGCTTTTCTCGGGTACGGATATCCATTTCCGCCGCACCGAATATATCAGAGAGGAGATATGGAGCAAATTCAGGCTGAATGTATGCAACAATCTTCCTCAGGCGATACTTGGCGCAGGTGTGGGCTGCTATCGTGACAGCGTTCATATGCAGGCTATAAGCGACGGCCTAAGGCAGGAGCTGGAAGCCATTGCGGCGGCAAAGGGCATAGATATAAACAAGGCAGACAAGTCATCAAGCCGTGGAAGCGCCGTTCCGCCCTCTGCACGATATTCCACATTGCAGGACCTTGACGCAAAGCGCCACACGGAGATAGATATGTTTTCGGGTGCGCTTATGAAAATGGGCAGGGAGCTTGGTATCCCCACGCCTTACAATGAATACACCTATCACATGATAAAGGCGCTGGAAGAAAAGAACGACGGACTTTTTGACTATTCGGGCAATGAACAGGCGACGTATTCAAGATGATTTTTGCCCGATAAACTAACATTCTGAAAGGGTAGGTCATATTGAAGCTCAGATCAAAGCATTTAAGAAGCACAGTGGAAATGCTTTTATTATCCTGCGTTTTGTTTTCTGCTGTCGGCTGTACTTCCGATAACAAATCATCTGATAAAATTTCGGAAGATGATATTTCTGGCGGGATACTTCGCAAGGAAGTTTTTGCGCTTGTTTCAAGTGCTGAAAATTCTGACACGGATTACTCCCTGCAATACGGATATATCGAGGATATCGGTGACGGCAGGGGTTACACTGCAGGGATCATTGGCTTTACCACAGGCATTGGCGGCCTGCCTGACGTGGTGGAACTATCTTGCTGAGTTCCTTGATGCAAGAGTGGCTGTTATGCAGCCGGAAGAGGCTCATGCCGATCTTTCCAGAGTAGATACTCAGCGCAAATTACTGAACGGGAAAAATTTCACGCTGGAGCTTCCTCTTGAATGGACCTTGTACGGCGATGAATTTTATCTTGACAAAGAACAGCTCGACAGTATAGCAGACTAAATACGGAATGGGGTAAATTATGGGAAAATTTGATTTATTCAAGCGCCAAAAGCAAAGTATCACCATTGATGAACTTAAATCAAAGGAATACAAGCAAGAATATTTTGAGGAATGCAAGTATATCTGGAAAAACTATGTGCCCAAGAGTGGTCAGGCGGATAATCTGCAGGGAGAACTGCTGAGAGAAGCAGAGGCACTCCGCTGCGAGGCTCAGGACAACGGAAACATCAACTGGGATTATGACCATGCTTATTTCTGCGATTTTATCAGATCATCTCTGAACGCTCAGAGCATTTTTTCAGATGCGGATAAGGAAGAGATTTCCCTCATAATGAACTTTATAAAGGAATGCGGTCTGTATGCCCAAAGGTATAATAACAGCAAATGCCCGGATGAAAATGTTGATATAGAAAAGCTTGCTTACACGGAGGATAATCTGTATGACATTATCTGCGACAAAATAGGCAGGCTGCAAAAGGAAAATTCCCGGCCAATACCCTATCGGGCAAATGACAGGATAAAAAGATAACAGACATTCCGGAGGTAACGATGAAATATTTCGGTGATGATCTTGGCGGACTTCTGGACACAAAAGGACGCAGCGGGTATAATCCTCATGCCCCTGACACGCCATCAGCTGCTTCATCTCAACCAGTGCGGCAAAATAAAGAGTGAGCTGACACATCAGTAAAAAAAATAATTGCCTGATAATACCTTTGTTAATAAAAAATTAACTAAAAGGAGCGGCTTTTTATTTATAATATAAGATAGGTATATATGCGTGCGCTGCTGCACTATCTCAAGGAGGCTGTCATATATGGGATTTTTCGATAAAATTGCCGAGGGCATCAAAAAGACCAGAGACTCGATGATGAGCAAGGTCAATTCCCTTATAAATTCGTTTACCAAGATAGATGAAGATTTTTTTGAAGAGCTTGAAGAAACTCTTATAATGTGCGATATCGGCGTGCAGACTTCTGTGGATATCTGTGCCGAGCTGAGAAAAAAGGTCAAGGAAAAGGGCATCACCGACCCTATGCTCATAAAAGACGAGCTGAAAGCAATCATCACCGAAATGCTTGGCGAGGACAAGAAGCTTGACCTTTCCACAAAGCCGTCTGTAGTGCTTGTTATCGGCGTAAACGGTGCGGGCAAGACCACCACCATAGGAAAGCTGGCGGCACAGCTCACAAATCAGGGCAAAAAGGTAATAGTTGCCGCCGCCGATACATTCAGAGCCGCTGCTATCGACCAGCTCCAGATATGGGTGGATCGTGCAGGTGCGGATATCGTAAAGCACAATGAGGGCAGCGACCCCGCTTCCGTTGTGTTTGATGCAATCACAGCCGCAAAGGCAAGAAATGCGGACGTTGTTATCTGCGACACCGCAGGCAGACTTCACAACAAAAAGAACCTTATGGACGAGCTGAAAAAGATAACCCGAATCTGCTCACAGCAGGCAGAGGGCTGCTCCATAGAGACCCTGCTGGTGCTTGACGCTACCACAGGTCAGAACGCCGTTAATCAGGCAAAGCTTTTCTCGGAAGTGGCTGACATTACGGGTATCGTACTTACAAAGCTGGACGGCACTGCAAAGGGCGGCATAATCATCACCATTCACCGTGAGCTTGGCATTCCCGTAAAGCTTGTGGGCGTGGGCGAGAAGATAGACGATCTTATGGAATTTTCCGCAAAGGATTATGCGGACGCTCTCTTTGCCACCGAGACAGACTTTGCAGGCAACTATGAACGTCTGACAGATGATGAAAACGAGGCTGAGGAAAATACCGCTGAGAAAGCACAGCCTGCCGATGAAACTGAGGAAGAAGCTTCTTCCGAGGAAGAAACTCAGGAGGAAGAGGAAATCCCCCAAATCACCGAGGAAGTTCTCGATGAAGAGCCTGCTCCCATTGATATGCCTGAGGAAATAATGGACGAATCCCCCGTTGAGGCAATGCCCACAGAGGCTGCCGAGGAAGAGATACCCATGCCCGACACAGAAGAACAGCCTGCGGAGCCTGAAAAGAAGAGCCTTAAGGACGGCAAGTTCGGCTTCCTGTTCAAGGAAATTACCTTCGGCAAGAAGAAAAAAGACGATGAAGAAAAGTAAACGAGGTCATATATGAAACTGATATTAGCTTCAAACAACAAAAACAAGCTGAGAGAATTCCGTGAGATTCTGGAGCCTATGGGCTTTGATGTAATATCCCAGTCGGAAGCCGGCGCAAACATCGAGGTAGAGGAAACAGGAACTACCTTTGAGGAAAACGCTTATCTCAAAGCAAAGGCAATTTACGATATGTTCCACCTACCTGTCATTTCCGATGACAGCGGACTTGAAGTTGATGCCCTGAACGGCGCTCCCGGAATATACTCCGCCAGATATGCGGAGGAGGGCAAGCGCTGCGCAAGAGTCCTCTCCGAGCTTGAAAACGTCCCGGATGACAAGCGCACAGCACGATTCAGATGCTGCATCTGCTACATTGACGAAAACGGCAATAAGAATATCGTTTCAGGCGCCTGCGAGGGCAAGATAGGCTACGAAAAGCGTGGAACCAACGGCTTCGGTTATGACCCTATCTTCATGTTCGGCGACAGATCCTTTGCGGAGCTTTCCGCCGATGAAAAAAATCAGGTGAGCCACAGAAGCGATGCTCTCAGGAAATTCAGAGAGCTTATTGAAAAAAATTACCCCGCAAAGCAGTAAATCCCATATTCAGCAAAAGGAAGTGTTAACTTGGATTACAGCCAGGAAAATATAAGAAATTTCTGCATTATCGCCCACATCGACCACGGCAAGTCAACTCTTGCGGACCGTATCCTGGAGCTTACCTCCACTGTCGCAAAGCGTGACATGGAAGATCAGCTGCTTGATAACATGGATATCGAAAGAGAGCGTGGAATAACCATAAAGGCCCGTGCCGTGCGGCTCATGTACAAGGCGGACGACGGAAAGGAATATGTTTTCAACCTTATCGACACCCCGGGTCACGTTGACTTCAACTATGAAGTTTCACGCTCGCTGGCAGCCTGCGAGGGCGCTGTGCTGGTAGTGGACGCATCTCAGGGTATCGAAGCCCAGACCCTTGCCAACACTTACCTTGCTATTGAGCATGATCTTGAAGTCGTTCCCGTTGTCAACAAAATAGACCTGCCCTCCGCAGAGCCTGAAAGGGTATGCGCCGAGGTGGAAAGCGTTATCGGCATTCCCGCAATGGACGCTCCCCGTATCTCCGCAAAAATGGGCACAAACGTCAAGGCAGTACTTGAAAAGATAGTTACCGATGTTCCCTGCCCCAAGGGCGATGTGAACGCTCCCCTGAAAGCTCTTATTTTCGACAGCTACTACGATTCCTACAAGGGCGTTATAATTTACGTCCGTGTTATCGACGGCTCCGTAAAGATCGGTCAGACCATTCATCTTATGGCAACAGGCGCTGATTTCACCGTTGTAGAAACGGGCTACATGGGCGCTACCGACCTTGTTAATGCAGGAACTATAAAGGCAGGCGAGGTTGGCTACATTGCCGCTTCAATCAAATCTATCGGCGACACAAAGGTGGGCGACACCGTTACCGATGCGGCTGATCCCTGCGATGAAGCTCTCCCCGGCTACCGTGAGGTAAACCCCATGGTATATTCGGGTATATATCCTGCGGACGGCGCAAAGTACGGCGATCTCCGTGACGCACTGGAAAAGCTCCAGCTCAATGACGCTGCCCTTTCCTTTGAGCCTGAGACTTCTATCGCTCTGGGCTTCGGATTCCGCTGCGGCTTCCTTGGACTTCTCCATATGGAAATAATCCAGGAGCGCCTTGAACGTGAGTACAACCTTGACCTTATCACCACCGCCCCCTCCGTTATCTACAAGGTAAACCTTACAAACGGCGAGACGGTATATATCGACAACCCCTCAAACTATCCCGACAACTCCGTTATTGCCTCCGCCGAGGAGCCAATGGTAAAGGCATCTATCCTTTCCCCCTCCGACTACGTGGGCAACATTATGGAGCTTTGCCAGGACAGGCGTGGTATTTTCAAGGATATGAAATATCTGGACGAAACAAGAGTGGAGCTTCACTATGAGCTGCCCCTCAACGAGATAGTTTATGACTTCTTTGATGCCCTCAAATCCAAGACAAGGGGCTATGCTTCATTTGACTACGAATTTATGGGCTATGCACCCTCCAAGCTTGTCAAGCTTGATGTGCTTCTCAACGGCGAGGTGGTGGATGCACTTTCGTTCATTATCCACGTTGACAAGGCATATGCACGAGGCAGACGAATTGCTGAAAAGCTCAAAGACAATATCCCCCGCCAGATGTTTGAAGTTCCCATTCAGGCGGCTATCGGCGGCAAGGTCATTGCAAGAGAGACCGTAAAGGCAATGCGCAAGGACGTGCTTGCAAAGTGCTACGGCGGCGATATCACCCGAAAGAAAAAACTGCTTGAAAAGCAGAAGGAGGGCAAGAAGCGTATGCGCCAGCTGGGTACTGTTGAAGTTCCCCAGGAAGCGTTTATGGCTGTGCTCAAGCTTGATGAATAAAACGAATATGACAGGACTTTATATTCATGTGCCTTTCTGCCGCAGGAAATGTCTTTACTGCGACTTTTATTCCCAGACCGATCTGTCCCTTACCGACAGCTACGTTAAGGCTGTGGTAAGGAACATAAGGGCTGCAAATATCACCGCCGATACCGTTTATTTCGGCGGCGGAACGCCATCTCTCCTGAGCGGCGCACAAATTTATGATATCCTTTCTGCGGCGGATATTTCGGCGGACGCTGAGATATCCGCCGAGTGCAATCCCGATTCCGCCACTCTCCAGCTTATGAGGGATTTCAGAGCGGCAGGCATAAACCGCCTTTCTATCGGCATACAGAGCTTTAATGATGACGAGCTTAAAATGATGGGCAGGCTCCACAACTCCCGTCAGGCAGCGGAGGCCATACAGAACGCCCAAAAGGCAGGATTTGAAAATATCTCCGCTGACCTTATGCTTGGACTTCCCTATCAGACAGAAGAGACCGTGCGGGATAATATCAGGAAGCTTGCGGAGCTGAATGTTACCCACATTTCTGCCTATATGCTGAAAATCGAGGAGAACACTCCCCTTGCGGGCTGTCCCGAGCTGGTAAGCGCTGCGGCGGACGATGACAAATCGGCGGACATCTATCTTATGGCAGTAGATATGCTTGCGGAAAACGGCTTCGGGCAGTATGAGATATCCAACTTTGCCAAAGCAGGCTATGAATGCCGTCACAATCTGAAATACTGGCGGTGCGAGGAATATTTCGGCACAGGCCCCTCCGCCCACTCCTGCATGAACGGCAAAAGATTTTATGTTCCGAGGGATATTGCAGGCTACATTAGTTCCCCACGTCAGCAGGAGATAGTCTCGGACGAGTCCCCCTGCACCGAGGAGGAAAAAATGATGCTTGCCCTGCGGCTTTCCGAGGGCTGCGATATCTCAGGCTGCAAAAGCAAGGAAAATATTATAAAAGCAGCAAAACCCATGGAACCCCATGGGCTGCTTAAAATAAACGGAGACAGAATAATTCTCACCCCAGAAGGCTTTCTGCTCTCCAACGAGATAATTTGCAGGCTCACCGATGAATTGTAATACTAATCTTTAATCGTTCTATAGACAAAGCCGACAGATGAAATAAGACCAGTCTAGGAAAGCGACTGCAGGCGGGCTTGTCGCCCGGCAAGGGAGCTTGACGAAGAATGGGCTTATTTCAGCCGAGGATTTGTCTATAGGTTGATTGAGGATTAGTATAATAGAGAAAAGCCCCTGTTCATATGAGCAGGGGCTTTTTCAGGGAGATGACGGTACGCTCTCAGGGAAAAAGCATATCGTCTGTAGAGTGAGCATACGTGACAGGGAATCACGCATTATCGGAAAATGGGAATAATCATAAATAATGAAAAACAAATATGGCAGCGTTGTCTTGGGGACAGCGCTGCCATAGCGTTTTTTAGTGCTATTCTGTTTCAGGCTGATATTGAAATCAAACTCTGAAAAGGAGGTCGCCGTAGGTGGGGAAAGGCCATTCCTTTTCGGGAGTGATGGTCTCCAGCTCATCTGCAACAGCTCTCAGGTTCTGCATGGAAGCAAATACGGAGTTTCTGTAGTATCTTGCAGTAGCCTCGTAGCCGTCCTCATCAGCAACGCCGATAAGCTTTGCATCAAGGTCGTCAATAGCGTCTGCAATGCCTGCGTTAAGAGCGCTTACCTTGTCAGCAAGCTTCTTTTCCAGGTCAGCGGATACGCCTGCTGCCTTCTTAGCATTAACGGAATCAGCAAGCTCCTTAGCAAAGCCCATACCTGCGGGCAGGATCTGCTTCTTAGCCATATCCAGCATTGTAAGAGCCTCGATGTTGATGATCTTGGAGTAGTTCTCAAGAATGATCTCGGTTCTGGACTGGAGCTCGGTTCTGGTGTAGATCTTGAACATCTCGAACATCTTGACGTTCTTCTCATCAGTATAGTGAGGAACAGCATCAACAGTGGATACGTAGTTGGGAAGGCCACGCTTTGCAGCCTCTTCTACCCAGCTTGCATCATAGCCGTTGCCGTTGAAGATGATCCTCTTGTGCTTCTTGATAGTCTCAACAAGGAGCTTGTTAAGCTCGGTGGAGAAATCAGCAGCGCCTTCAAGTCTGTCGGCAAATTCCTTAAGGGAATTTGCAACGATAGTGTTGAGTATGCAGTTTGTGCAGGCGATGGTCTCGGAAGAACCAAGGCTTCTGAACTCGAACTTGTTGCCTGTGAATGCGAAAGGAGAAGTTCTGTTACGGTCTGTGGTATCCTTGGGGAAGTTGGGGAGAGCCTCAACGCCGATAACAAATTCCTCGTTGGCGTCAGTCTTTATCATCTCGCCGGACTCGAGAGCATCAAGGATCTGCTGCAGCTCAGTGCCTACGAAGATGGACATGATAGCAGGAGGTGCCTCGTTAGCACCAAGACGGTGGTCATTGCCTGCGGAAGCAACGGAAAGTCTCAGCAGGTCAGCATTCTCATCAACAGCCTTGATGATAGCCGCAAGGAATGTAAGGAACTGGATATTGTCCTTAGGATTCTTGCCGGGGTCGAGAAGGTTCTGACCCTCGTTAGTGGATATAGACCAGTTATTGTGCTTACCGGAACCGTTAACGCCAGCGAAAGGCTTCTCGTGGAGGAGGCAGACAAGACCGTGCTTAAGAGCTACCTTCTTCATGATCTCCATGGTAAGAGCGTTCTGGTCAGCAGCAACGTTTGAAGTAGTGAAGATAGGAGCCATCTCGTGCTGAGCGGGAGCAACCTCGTTATGCTCAGTCTTGGAGTAGATGCCAAGCTTCCAGAGCTCTTCATCAAGATCGGTCATGTACTCATGAACTCTGTCCTTGATGTTGCCGAAGTAATGGTCTTCAAGCTCCTGACCCTTAGGTGCCTTAGCGCCGAAAAGGGTTCTTCCGGTGTAGATAAGGTCCTTACGCTGATCGTAAAGCTTCTTGTCAACGAGGAAATATTCCTGCTCGGGGCCTACAGTAGTGGTAACTCTTGTAGCATTGGAACCGAAGAGCTTCAGAACTCTTACAGCCTGCTCGGAAATAACCTCCATTGAACGGAGAAGAGGAGTCTTCTTATCGAGGACTTCGCCTGTGTAGGAGCAGAATGCTGTAGGTATGTAAAGTGTGTTATCCTTGATAAATGCGGGAGATGTGGGGTCCCATGCGGTGTAGCCTCTTGCCTCGAATGTAGCTCTCAGACCGCCGGAGGGGAAGGAAGACGCATCAGGCTCGCCCTTGATAAGCTCCTTGCCTGAGAATTCCATTATTACCTTTCCGTCATCTGTAGGAGAAATAAAGGAATCGTGCTTCTCTGCGGAAAGACCTGTCATGGGGTGGAACCAGTGGGTGTAGTGAGTAACGCCCTGCTCTACAGCCCAGTCCTTCATAGCGGTTGCGATAACATCGGCAACATCGGGATCGAGTGCAGTTCCCATAGTCTTGGTCTTAAGAAGAGCCTTATAAACGTTCTTGGGAAGTCTGGACTTCATTGTTTCCTCGTTAAAAACATTGCAGCCGAAATAATCGGGTACATTCTTAACTCCCTGGATAATACTCTCTGACATAATATTTTCCTCCCTTAAAAATCATCAAAAACAAAAGACACCGACAGACAGTTCCCGCTTTTTATGCGGTAACTGTTTATCGGCGTCATTGCCTTTGAAATATTAACTGTGTTTTAGTATGTTTATATAATACACCATTATTTCCTGTTTGTCAAGCCCTTTTTCAAATGTTATTGCAAGATTTATAAAATAACTTGCATTTTGACATCTTTTTTACGCATTTTGCAGAAAAATCAGCCGAAATACGAATTTTAAAGAGCATTAACATTCAGCATAATCTTTGTTTACGGAAGCAGACGGTTCATGTCTCTGGGGAACATGGAAGCCTGACGGACATTTGCCTGACCGAGAAGCTTCATAACAAGTCTCTCGAGACCGATACCCAGACCGCCGTGAGGAGGAAGTCCGTACTTGTGGCTCTCGAGGTAGCTCTTGAAGTCCTCGGGGTCAAGACCCTGTGCCTTCATCTTTTCAAGCTGCTCGTTGTAATCGTGGATACGCTGACCGCCTGTTGTGATCTCCAGACCTCTGAAAAGAAGGTCGAACTTGCAGGCTGTTCTGGGGTCTTCCTTGTCGTTCATTGCATAGAAAGGAGGCTTGGAAGAGGGGAAGTTTGTTACAAAGATAAACTCTGTACCGTAGTTCTCCTTTGCCCAGTTGCAGAGGAACACCTCGTCCTCAGGCTCCAGGTCAAACTTGTTCTTTGCCTTGCTGCCCTTGATAAGTGTAACAGCGTCCTCGAACTTTACTGCGGGTATCTCGGTGATCTCAGGGATATCTGCATTCAGTATCTTTATTTCATTTGCATAGTTTTCCTTCAGGTAATCCATCAGGTAGCGGAGCATTGCGGTCTCCATATTCATAACGTCGTACATATCGTTGATGAAGCCCATCTCAAAGTCAAGACCGATGTACTCGTTCAGGTGACGTGAGGTTGAGTGACGCTCTGCACGGTAAACGGGAGCGATCTCGAAAACTCTGTCGAAGAAAGCCACAGCAGCCTGCTTGTAGAACTGAGGAGACTGGTTGAGGAATGCCTCGTGATCGAAGTAGTCGAGACGGAAGATGTTTGCGCCGCCCTCTGCGCCCTGTGCAACGATCTTGGGTGTGTGGATCTCGGTGAATTTATTCTTTATCATAAACTCTCTGAATCCTGAAACAACGCCCTCCTGGAACTTGAAAACAGCTCTTTCCACGGGATTTCTCAGGGCAACGCTTCTGTTATCCAGATTAACGTCCAGTGTGCAGCCGATCTTTCTTGCGGAAACGTGGAGAGGATAATCAAACTCGGGCTTGTGGATAAGCTTGATGCCTGTCATGGCGATCTCGATGCCGTTGTAAGCACGGTCGTCCCTTCTTACAGTACCCTTGACTGTAACGAAGCAGCCCTCCTTGATGCCGTCGATGCTGTCGGGGCAGGTCTCGGGGGAATATACGGACTGGATAAGGTATCTTGCTGTTCTGAGTATTACAAAAGCAAATCCGCCCATCTTCTTAACCTTATGAACGCAGGCAGAGATCTCTATCTCCTTGCCCTCGCTGTTCTTGGCTTCTTCAAGGTCAAATTCGCATAAAATGTCATTGCCGTTGATTTTTTCCATTGATATTAACCACCTTTTTCGGCATTTTTCACCGAGAAATTTTTCTTCATAAAAAAGATTATACCACAGCTTTCCGCTGTTGTCAACATTTTTGCCTTTCAGCCCTCAATTTATTCTCCCATAAGCTTCTCTGTGACAGGTCCGCAGGTAGAAATGCAGTCGAAAAGATAAATGCACATCATCAGCCAGAAGGACACGCAGGTGAAAATTATGGGAAAAGTCCTTTTCTTATGGTACTCATTGAACTGAGGGAAGGATATCCTGTGATTAGCAAGCAGCACTATCAAGGTTATGGTGCCGATGACACCGAAGCCCACAATAAGCAGCATCCAGTATATGGAAGCGGACTCCTCGCCCAGATAATACTCCGCAAAGCTGTTGGTCATGGCAGCGGTATTCACGAATATATGCCCTGCTATGGGGAGAATGAGGGAGCCTGTTTTTACCGCAGCGTAACCGAAAACTATGCCGAGGCAAATGCCCAGCACTGTTTGAACGAAGTTTCCGTGCATAAGTCCGAAGATAAGTGCGGACATGAATATGGCAAAGCTCTGGCTTATCCTGCTGAGGCGGCGGAGAATAACCCCTCTGAACATAAGTTCCTCAGCAATGGGAGCAAGTATGGCGGTGGTCACAAAGCTTACCGCCAGATACGTGGGGCTAAGATCCTCCTCGGTCAGGTAATCCTCCGATATGGGCGATATGCCTATGGAGAACATTCCGTTTATAAGCAGCGCCTGACAGATAAGCGCCGCAGCATATGCGAACATTACCATTCCGAAGAAAGCAAGAACAGACTTTGAACCAATCCTGTCCGTTCTGAAATAATCACCGGCGGAAGCATGGCTCGTGCCCTTGTCAAAAAGGAAAATACCTATGCAGAACACAATGGACGGCAGACTTCCCGCAATATTGTAAAGCCAGTCAACTATAGCCGTTCCGTCCTCGGTATAGCGGAACTCATATCCGCTGAGGCTCATTATTATAAAGATAGCCTGCGCCATAATGAACGAGCCGACACAGTGCACCATAGCCCTGCCGAATGTGCCGAAATACTGCCTTTTCAGCGCCTTGCGCTCCTGCGGGGAGACCTCGAACATATCTCCGTTCCCCATATTTCCGCTCGGATACTGCGGAGTATAAGGCACATAGGGACGATATCCGCCCTGAACGGGTGCGCTATAACCATTGTTTGCAGGCTCATTGCTGTTCTGCCCGTAATTCTGTCCGTTGAAATTGTTATCCATATTACCTCCGTATCACTCACCGAAGCGTGCTTTCAGCTTGTCAAGGATAAGCCATGCGCACTTGTTGATGTCGCCGCAGCCCATGGTAAGGATAAGGTCGCCATCTTCCGCATGGCTGCTCACATACTCGGCGCACAGTTCAAAGTTGCGGTCGTGATCCTGTTCGTCCCCGAACCACACAGCGCCCTCGACCTTATTTCCAAGATCCTTGTCATAGATATTGTAGGTGTTTTTCTCACGGGAGCCCATAATAGCGGTGATAACACACTTGTCGGCGATTTTCAGCACCCTTGCGAAATCGTCCAGCAGAAGCGCAGTACGTGAGAATGTAAAGGGCTGGAAAACTGCCCATACGTGGTTGAAGTTCATGCCCTTTGCCGCCCTGAGAGTTGCTTCCAGCTCGGTAGGGTGATGACCGTAATCATCGCAGACGGTGATGTTATGCACCTCGCCGTATTTTTCAAAGCGGCGCTTTGCACCTCTGAAGGAGTCAAGACCGTTTCTCACCATTTCGCCGTCAGCGCCCGATTCATATGCGGCAGCAGCTGCGGCAACGGCGTTGAGAACATTATGCTCGCCGGGGACATGAAGAGCCGCATGGGTGAAAAGCTCGCCATTATGGATAATATCAAACTCGGTAAGCAGACCGTTCTTTCTCTCAACATTGGCAGGCTGCCACTCGCAGCCATCGGAATAGCCGAAAGTTATAATGTTTTCTATTCCCTCAAGAGCGCTCATTGTGTTTTTATCATCGCCGTTGGCAATGACCTTTCCTGCCATGGAGCAGAACTTGCCGAAGGACTTTTTGATGTTATCGAGAGTACCGAAATAGTCAAGGTGGTCTGCGTCCACGTTCAGCACCACAGCGATATCGGGATACAGCTTTAAGAAGTGATCCTCAAACTCGCACGCCTCGCATACCATTGTTTCGGAAGAGCCTACGCAGCCGCTTCCGCCGATGATAGGCAGCTTTCCGCCGATGTAAGCGGTGATATCAATGCCGCCCTGCTTCAGTATCTGGGTTATCATAGAGGTAACGGTGGTCTTGCCGTGGGTTCCGCTGACGCATACGGCATTGGAGTACATCTTTGTGATGATGCCCAGCAGCTCGCTTCGCTCCAGAACAGGAACTCCGCTGGCATTTGCCGCAATAAGCTCGGGATTATCCTGCATAATGGCAGCCGTGCGGATTATCAGATCGGCGCCCTTGATATTGTCAGCGCTCTGACCCAGAAATACCTCAATTCCCATCGACCTTACAGCCTTTAGGGTGTCGGTCTCGTTATTATCCGAGCCTGTGATATAATAACCCTTTGAATGAAGTATCTGGGCAAGGGGATACATACCGCTGCCGCCAATTCCTATCATATGAATATGTTTTTTATCTTTCAAAATATCATCATCAAATTTTCCAACAAAGTTATTCAAAAGTTTCACCTCAGTTAAGAATAATTTAAGAGTAGTATATTATAATTAAAGCCGTGGGTAGGAAAAATATTTTTCCATGATATATGTATATTGCAGACGGATACTATTCATAATATCCATATCCGAAAGCACAGATTTTAAGGAGGACACTGAAAATGACAATCACAGACATCAAGATCAGAAAGATCATTCCCGACGGCCGTCTCAGAGCCGTTATCTCCATCACCGTGGACGACCAGATCGCTATTCACGATATCAAGGTAGTTCAGGGCGACGCAAGACTTTTCGTTGCAATGCCCAGCCGTAAGGACGAGAACGGCGTATTCAGAGATATCGTTCATCCTATCTCCCCTGATGCAAGACAGTCTATCGAGAGCCAGATCCTTGACGCTTACACCCGCCACATCGAAATGATGCAGGCTGAGGCTGAAGCTGAAGAAGCAGGTCTTCTTTAATTCTGATTACTGAATATATTACCGCTCTTGCTTTCCGCAGCTTGCTGTGAAAAGCAAGAGCTTTTTATTTGCTTATTTGCCGCTGTCAACTATCATTTTTGTTTTGAGCAGAGCTATCTGTGTCTTGGCATCGGGTATCTTGCCGTCCATAACCATCTGCACAGCCTCGTCAAGAGGAACTTGAAGAACGTCAAGAAACTCCCCTGTGTCGGTATGTGAGCTTCCGAATTCAAGGTCTCTTGCAAGATACATATGGATCTTTTCGGTAAGATATGCAACAGAGGGGTAGCATACGCCCAGATACTCAAATCTGCCGCAGTGAGCGCCCGTTTCTTCCTCAAGCTCCCTGAGAGCGGCGCTGCGGTGCTCCTCGCCCTTTTCAAGCTTCCCTGCGGGTATCTCGAGAAGAGGCTCGCCGAATGCGTATCGGAACTGGCGCACCATTATCACCTTGTTATCGTTTGTCAGGGGCACAACGCACACTCCGCCCGAATGGATAACAAGCTCTCTTCCGACTACAGAGCCGTCCTCAAGCTCAGCCTTGTCCTTTCTTACCGTAATGATGCGGCCCTCAAAGACAACTTCCTTATCAACTGTTTTTTCGCTCAGATGCACAAAAACCACTCCTCATCATAGGAACTGCTATCCTGCCGTAATGCAGGTCTCAGTTATTCATTATAACACATTTTGACCAATTTAACAAGACAATTTTCAGAAATTTTTTTATTATTTTCTGCCGATAATCCTTGTTTTTTACACAGGAAAATATTATAATGATATTGTATGACTTTATGCACCTGCGAACAAGTCTGCAAATACGTTACACAAACAGAAACGGAGACGAATATGGAAGAAAATCTTAATATTCAGCCCGATACCGCTCCCGAGGCAGCAGCGGTAAATACGGAGACTAAAAAGAAAAGCAGCAAGCCTGCACTGTTTTTGAAAAAAATATGGAACTTTATTAAGGAAAAGCGCAGCTATTTCATTGCGTTTTTTATCCCTGCCATTCTCCTTTTCGGAGCATATGCCGCATTCGGTGTTCACCCCTTCGGCGATATGTCCGTGCTGGTGCTTGACCTGAACGGTCAGTACGTGTATTACTTCGAGCACCTGCGTGACGTGCTCCACGGCAGCGGAAGCCCCTTTATCTCATGGAGCCGCAACCTTACCGGTGAGACTGTGGGAATGTTTGCATATTACCTTGCAAGCCCCTTTACGCTGATACCAATGCTGCTCCCCCGCTCTGTAATGACAGAATCCCTGCTTATAATGCAGCTGTGCAAGGTGGGAACAGCTTCCGTTACCTTCAACTATTACCTCAGGCACTCAAAGGGCTGCCGCAACTCCACAGCAATGCTTTTCGGCTTGCTTTACTCTCTTATGGGCTATATGATAGTGCAGCTCATGAACCCCATGTGGCTGGACGGACTTATTTATCTGCCCCTTATCATCTACGGCATTGAAAAGATAATCGACGACGGCGGCTGGCTGCGCTTTATAATCCCCTTGGCACTTATGTATATGGCGCATTTTTACATCGGCTGGATGATAACATTTTTCTCGGTTATCTATTTCCTGTACTATTATTTTGCAGGTCAGAAGAACTACAAGCTTTCGGTAAAGTCCTTCTTCAAGTCGGGACTGAAATTCGGTCTGGGCGGCATAATCGCAGCGGCTTCCGCATCATGGGTGCTTATCCCGCTGTATTATTCCCTGAAGCTTGGCAAGTTTGAGTTTTCCACCCCCAGCTATGAGCTTAAAACTCAGTTTGACTTTATCGACTTTTTCAAAAATCTCCTGCCAAATGTCTATGACACCTGCCGCCCCGAGGGTTCTCCCGTTGTTTACTGCGGCGTGCTTACCATAATCCTGCTGCCCCTGTTCTTCCTTAACGAGAAGATTCGCTTCCGCCAGAAGATGGGTCTGGGCGCAGTGCTTATGACTATCCTGCTCTCAATGTACCTTTCCACCGTTGACCTTGCATGGCACGGCTTCCAGGTGCCGAACTGGCTCCCCTACCGCTACAGCTTTACATTCAGCTTCATTCTTCTGGTAATGGCTGCCATGACCTTTGAGCGCCTCAGCGGCATCACACTCAAGGAAATAGGCTGCGTGTGCGTGGGACTGTGCATATACGCATTCTACATCGGCAGGCAGGATTTTGACGGCGTTACCCTGCTGCTCACTGTCTGGTACACTGTTATATTCACCGTTATCTACTCTATCATTCTCAGATTTGTAAAGCTTTCCGACAGAAAGCGCCGCTCGGTGCTCACATTCATTATCGGCATATTCGTTATCGGTGAGCTTTTCGGAACATCGCTCTCCACCATGGAGGCAATAAACAGCGATGTTGTATATTCAAAATATTCCTCTTACAACAGATACATTACTCTCGGACGTGACACCGTAAAGAAGATACTCCAGAAAGACAGCTTTGATGACGGCGTTTACCGCATTGAAAAGAACCACCACCGCACCGTAAACGACGCAATGGCATTCGGAAGCTACGGCATATCCCATTCCAGCTCCACCCTTAATGCCGCTCCAATTCAGTTTCTGAGAAAGCTGGGCTTCTCCTACGGCGGACACTATACAAAGTATAAGGGCTCCACCTATGTGAGCGACGCTATCCTTGGCATAAAGTATGTTATGGAAAAGGGCGACGCTGAGGACGATATAATCCCCACAAACAAGCATTATGATGACCTGCTGCTCACAAACCGTGACGAAAAGGACATCTGGGCTGTGTATGAGAACCCCAACGCCCTGCCGATCGCATTCATGGCTGACAGCTCCGTTCTTGACGTGGTTCTTGAAAAGGACAATCCCTTTGCAAACCAGAACAATCTTCTCAGCCACCTTGTTTCCGATGAATACACCGAATACTTCAAGCAGATATCCGTCAGCAAGACTCTGCCCGAAAATGCAAAGCAGTCAAGCTACGGCGCACACATAAAATACACCCCTATCGTTGAGGGCGAAAACTCCCACATCGAGTTCATCATCAAGGCTCCCACCGAGGATATGATATATATGTATCTCCCCTCCAACTATGAGCGCAAGGTAAATCTCTGGCTCAACAAGGATTTCCTTGACTATTATTTCGAGGGCGGAAACATGGTCATCCAGACCCTTGGCAGATTTGAGGAAAACGAAGAAATATCCCTTATCGTTACCATTACCGAGGACAAAAAGGAAGTGCTTTTCAAGGACAAGCTCTTCTATTATCTTGACGAGGACAAGTTCAAGGAAGCCGTAAGCACCCTGAGAGAACACCCCCTGAACATCTCCGATTTCAGCGAAGATCACATCAAGGGAACCATCACCGCCGACAAAGACGGCATAATGTTCACCACTATCAGCTGGGAGCCGGGCTGGACTGTTAAGGTCGATGGTCAGAAGGTCGAGCCTGTAAAGGTATGCGACGCACTTATCGGCGTAGAGCTTACCGAGGGAACTCACGATATCGAAATGACCTTCTTCCCCAAGGGACTTTCACAGGGCATTATCCTTTCGGTATGCGGAATTATCGCCATTGTAATAATCGCCATTTACCCCAAAAAGGAAGAAAAGATACTGCTTGACAAGCTCAATGACTGAGTATTAAAGGAGAACTATGAGCAGAAGCTATAAACGTCACGCCGTTTATAAGGACAAAAACTGTGCTTACAGCAAACGGCAGGCATCACGTACTGTACGCAGGCACGAGGTCTCGGGCATCGGTGAATACAAAAAGCATTATTGCTCATGGAACATCTGCGACCACCGATTATATGAAGGCTCATTTGAAGAGAGCCTTGAAATATGGCGCAGACTGTGGCAAAGCTCCCCCATGCTGCAAAAACAGTATCCCGATTGGAAAAGAGCATACAGAAGCTGGGTAACATTTTACAAAAGCAAATGAAACGGAGAATACTATGTCAAAGACCGCACTTATAACAGGCGCATCAAGAGGCATCGGCAGGGAATGTGCAAAGCTGTTTGTGCAGGCAGGCTACAATGTCGCCGCTGTATATAACAAAAGCGAGGAAGCGGCTCTCAGCCTTAAAGAAGAGACAGGCTGCGGGATATACAAATGCGACGTTTCCGACTGCAAAGCGGCTCATGAGACTGTCGAAGCTGTTTTCAGGCATTTCGGCAGCATTGATGTGCTGATAAACAACGCAGCCATTGCACAGCAGGCACTTTTCTCGGATATAACCGAGGAAATGTGGGACAATATGTTTGATACCAACGTAAAAAGCGTCTATAACTTCACCCATGGGGTGCTTCCTCATATGATACACGAAAAATACGGCAGGATAATAAGCATCTCCTCCATGTGGGGGCAGGTGGGCGCTTCCTGCGAGGTGCATTATTCCGCAGCAAAGGCGGCTGTCATAGGCTTCACAAAGGCTCTGGCAAAGGAAACGGGGCTTTCGGGCATTACCGTCAACTGCATTGCCCCGGGCGTTATAGACACTGACATGAACAAAAATCTTGACTCTGAAACTATGGAATATCTTAAAGAGGAAACTCCCATGAACCGTCTGGGAACTCCCCATGACATAGCACGGACGGCGCTTTTTCTGGCAGATGAACGCTCCGACTTTATCACGGGGCAGATAATAGGAGTAAACGGCGGCTTTATAATCTGACCATGGAGGAACGGCAATGACCGAGATACAGCTTACCGAAATATGCGCTGAATTTGCCATAATGCTTGTCTCATACGGCGCTGAGATATACCGCACCGAGGATACTATCCGCAGGATATGCACTGCCTACGGTCATAAAAATGCGGAAATATACGTCACCCCCGCAAACTTCATCATAACCGTAAAATCTCCCGACGGAGTGCCCATAACCAACTCGAAGAACGTTTCGGGCAGGAACACCAACCTTGACAGAGTGGGCAAGCTCAACGAGCTTTCACGCTTCATCTGCCGAATGAAGCCCGATGCGGAAACTATACAGAAGCACCTTGACACTATCCGTCACAGAAGGACCTACAGTCAGCCCGTGCTGTACCTCAGCTATGCGGCTGCGGGTGCGGCTTTCACGCTGTTTTTCGGCGGCGGAGCTGTGGAAGCGGTTTTCGGCTCACTTCTTGCAATAATAGTTAAGTTCACCGGCGACAAGCTCTCAGCCATAAGGGCAAGCACGTTCCTTAACGCCGTAGTCTGCTCAATGGTAATGTCCCTTATAGCGGTGGGACTTTCAAAGGCAGGGGCAGTCCCCCGCTTTGACAAAATGATAATCGGCGTTTCAATGTCCCTGGTTCCGGGAGTTGCCCTGACAAACTGCATGAGAGACTTTATCTCGGGGGACTTTTTCTCGGGGATATACACCCTTACCGAAGCTATCCTTACCGCAGCAGGTCTGGCTGTTGGCACAGGCTCGGCAGTGGCAGCTGTAATAAAGTTCTGAAAGGTGCATGGATATGGATACAGATATCATAAAAGATGTGGTGCTCCCATGCGTGTTCAGCTTTGTGGGCTGCTTTGCAGTGGGCGTGCAGTTCAATATACGCTTCTGGCACCTGATAGCAGCCTCTGTAGGCTCCATAGTCAGCCAGATGATCTTCTCGGTAATGAGCATGAACGACTACAACGGCATAAAGTGCTGCTTTGTGGCAGCGGCAGCCGTGGCGTTCTATTCCGAAGTAATGGCCCGTGTGTGCAAGGCTCCCGTTAATATGTACCTCATTGTGGGAATAATCCCCCTTGTCCCGGGCGGACTTATGTATTACACCATGCTTGCCCTTGTGACAGGCGATAATGAGACCTTCCTTGACCGTGCGGCTGACGCATTCGGCGAGGCGGCTGCTATTGCCATGGGCATTTTTGCAATATCGTCACTGGTGCGCATAGCATCAAATGTGTATAAATATCTTGAAAAGAAATACGGCAGCGCCTACAAGGGCAGCAGTGGAATAAAGAAGATATAGAAAGGACTTTTTATGAATATTAACAGAGATCTCCCAAAGGTGACTGTCACCGAAAAATGCAGAAAGCGCACAGCCTACGGCCACCCATGGATATACGACAACGAGGTAGTCTCCGCCGATGAGATAACCGACGGCGAGCTGGCGGACGTTGTAAGCGAAAAGAACCGCTACATAGGCACAGGCTTTTACAACTCAAAGTCCAAGATACGTGTGCGCATAATCTCCCGCAGCACCAACGACAGGTTTGACGAGGACTTTTTCCGCCGCCGTCTGCAGTACGCATATGATTACCGCAAGACCGTTATGTCCCATGAGGATATGACCGCCTGCCGCCTTATTTTCGGCGAGGGCGACAGTTTCCCCGGACTTACCGTTGACAGGTTCAATAATCTTCTTTCCGTTCAGATACTTTCACTGGGCATTGAAAAGCGCAGAGATATCATTCTCCCCGCTCTGCTGGATATTCTCAGAAATGACGGCTGCAAAATTGACGGCATCTATCTGAGAAATGACGTAAATATACGCACCCTTGAGGGCATGGCAGAGGAAAAGGGCTGGTATCTCCGAGAGAACGATGTATCCCCCGTCACCGTCATTACCGAAAACGGCATAAAGTACAATGTTGACGTGGAAAACGGTCAGAAAACCGGCTTTTTCCTTGACCAGAAATATAACCGACGTGCCGCAGCCTCCATTGCCAAGGGCAAGAACGTGGTTGACTGCTGCACTCACACAGGCTCCTTTGCGCTTAACTGCGCCAAGGGCGGTGCGGCTCATGTCACCGCTGTTGATGTTTCCGCTCAGGCGATAGAAATGGCACGCTCCAACGCAGAGCTTAACGGGCTGTCGGGCAATATGTCCTTTGTGACCTCCGATGTGTTTGATTTTCTCAAAAACCGCATTGAGACCCATGACCGCAGCGCCGATTATATTATCCTTGATCCGCCTGCATTTACCAAGTCCAGAAAGACCGTTGGCAACGCAAAGAACGGCTATCTGGAGCTTAACACGCTGGCGATGCGACTGCTGCCCAGAGGCGGATATCTTGCCACAGCCTCATGCTCCCACTTCATGACAGAGGAGCTTTTCGCTCAGATGCTACGTGACGCAGCAAGAGCCGCAGGGGTAAATCTCAGAATGATAGAAATGCGCCGTCAGGCTCCCGATCACCCTATCCTCATGTCCGTTGACGAGACGGAATACCTGAAATTCTACCTGCTGCAGATAATCTGACGCAGTGTTGCGGAGGCAGTTACCATAGCCTAACTATATGTGAAAATACTCGTAATAAAATTACTCAGATGTTATTTTGCCATAAAAATACAGTAAATTATTGTGCAGTATAAACATATTCTTCCTTTTATCCTTGTTTTCTTTGTTACAAATAAGTATTGCCAAACCTTCAAATAACTGGTATAATACTAAACGTTGTGTAAGATATATATAAAAGCTATATCAAATCGCAGCAAAATCCTTGTGTGGAAAGCAAGGATACAAATGGGAAAGATTTAAAGGAGAATTTCACTATGAAAAAGACTATTATGGCAATCGTACTGGCATCTGCACTTGCACTTTGTGCAACCGCTTGCGGCAACAATGATACTGCTGAGGACGCTACACTCGGCGAATCTGAGGCTGTTGCTGAGACCGCTACTCTCGGCGATTCCGAAGCTGCTGCTGAATAATCTTTTGTTAGTACATATGCCAAAGCCCGTCGGAGGATCCTCCGACGGGCTTTATTTTGTTGTATTTATTCGGGCTTGTACAGGCTCATTACCGAGCAAGCCTGCTTTACGCCGTCCACTGCTGCGGACATTATTCCGCCTGCATAGCCTGCGCCCTCTCCGCAGGGGTACAGTCCCTCTGCCGAAAGGCTGCACATATTCTCCCCACGCCTTATCCTTACGGGGGAAGACGTCCTTGTTTCGGGAGCTGTAAGCACCGCTCCCCTGTCGCCGAAGCACTTCATTTTCCGTGCAAACACTCCAAGACCCGTGCGCATCATATCCGTAACAAAGGGCGGGAGTATCTTGTCAAGATCGCAGGGAACCGTTCCTATGGCATATGTGGGCGTTACACTCGGAGCTTTAAGCTCTGCCTTTCTGTCAAGAAACGCTCCCACCGTTACCGCAGGGGCTTTGTAGCTGCCGCTTTGCTCAAATGCCGCACGCTCTATCTTTCGTGCAAACTCAACGCCGTCAAGTATGTTCTTTCCGTAATCCTCGGGAGAGACGGAGACCACAAGGGCGGCGTTGGCGTTAAGACCGTCTCTTGCAAACTCGCTCATTCCGTTGGTGACGATGGTTTTCTCCTCACTCTGGCTGGGAACAACAGTTCCTCCGGGGCACATACAGAAGGTGTAAACTCCCCTGCCGTTTTTGGTGTAGCTCAGCTGATATTCTCCCACGGGCAGCGCAGGGTCATCTGCATGAGCGCCGTAAAGGCTCACGTTAACGTCCTTCTGCAAATGCTCGATGCGTGCGCCCACAGCAAAGGGCTTTGGCTCCATAACGATCTCACGGCGGAAGAGCATTTCAAAGGTATCTCTTGCGCTGTGACCTATGGCAAGTATCATGGCGCAAACAGGTATCTCCTCGCTTCCGTTCACGGTAACAGAGCGCAGTCTGCCGTTTGAAAGGGAGATATCCGTCACCTGACTGTTAAAGCGAACTTCTCCCCCAAGGCTGATTATACGCCGGCGGATATTTTTCACAACGCCCCTGAGCCTGTCAGTGCCGATGTGGGGCTTTGCCTTTGTAAGTATCTCATCGGGAGCGCCGAACTCCGCAAAGCGTGCGGAAACATATCTGCAAAGGGGGTCTTTTATGCGTGTGGTGAGCTTTCCGTCGGAGAATGTGCCTGCGCCGCCCTCGCCGAACTGAACGTTTGTTTCGGGCGAAAACTCTCCCCCATGCCAGAAATCGGAGACAGCCCTGCTGCGGTTATCCACATCAGCGCCACGCTCCAGCACCAGCGGACGGTAGCCCATTTCCGCAAGAACGAGAGCCGCAAACATTCCCGCAGGTCCGAAGCCGCACACGGCGATACGTCCCTCAGGGGAAATGCTGCCTGTTATCTTTGGCTCAAAGGGCGTGATATCAACATAGGTGCAGAAATCCTTCAGGGAGCATATCTTTTCCTCTTCCGCTCTGCTTTCAAGCTCCGCCCAGACAGAAGAGACAGTCTTGATATCGTTCTGCTTGCGTGCATCAAGAGATATCTTGTGAATACCCGTCTGAACGGCCTTTTTTATGCCTGCCTTTTTAAGCGCCGCTCCGATTATCTCGCTGCTGTCTGTTCCGACAGATGAATTTATCCCCTGAATAATAATTGCCATGATAAAACCGCCTTTTTAGAATAAAATGAAAAATTTTCCTGATCTGAATTGTTTAATATATAAAAAGACCCACGAAAGGAACATGACCATGAAAAGGATTTACACCCTTCCACTTATTGCCGCTCTTATCTTATGCGGCTGCTCAAAGGAGATCACCGTGATACCGCAGGCAGATATACCCTCGGAAACTGCCGACGAAACCGCAGGCAAAACTGCCAACGAAACTGCCGCAAAGCAGACACAGCCGGCAGAAACCACTGAAACACAGGCTCAGACCTCCGCTGTGTCGGAAACTATCATCACCGCAGATATTCCTATTGACGATGATACCGATGTTTTTGACGACAGCGAATTTTCCGATATCACGTCAGATGACACATCTGATATCACCGACCTTGCCGATGAGGAGCTGACCGACAACACCATGACCGTCACAGTTATGTCCGTAAGCGAAAACGGCTTTATGGCAGCTCTGAGTCAGGACACATTTTTCGGCAAAAAGAATGACGAAGTGTCAATCGGTCTGCCATATGATCACCCTGAGATAGAGAGCGGCTGTGTGCTTATGGTCACTCTTTCCGATGACTGCGAGGTCATGGAAAGCTATCCCATGCAGATAAGCAGCCAGTATGTGGAGTACATAGAGGTGCTTACTTATCCCGATGAATAAGCTCCGCCGCTTCGGGACAGGTGCGTATGTAGTGGAAAAGATATTGCTGGGCAATGCCCTGAACGCCCTTTACACAGTCGGGCAGACCGTTGGGATAAAAGCTTTCGTTAACACGCTTTATCCACACATCAACGGGATATGCGTCCGTTCTGTACATACCGAAAAGCAATACGCACATAGCCACCTTGGGGCCAATGCCTTTGACGGTCATAAGCGCTTTTTCCGCTTCCGTCAGGGGCATTTTCTTTACCTCGTCCAGCGAAAGCTCGCCTGAATTGACCCTTGCGGCGCAGTCCTCGATGTACTTTGCACGAAAGCCCGCACGCAAAGGCGCCAGATCATCGGCAGTAACGCCCCTCATCTGAGAAAACTGCGGAAATCCGCCGTACATATCGCACAGCCTGCCGATTATCCCCTTTATTCGTGGGATATTGTTGTTCTGAGAAAGAATGAACGATATAAGGCACTCCTCTGCATCCTGCCTGAGAAGCCTTACGCCCTTGGCATATGCGCACGCCTTTGCAAGGGTTTCGTCCTCGGAAAAGCGGCGTTTCAGCTCGCCGTAATCAGTGTTAAGGTCAAAGTAATCCAGCCAGATGTTTCTGAAATCCTCCTCGGTAACGCCGTGGAGAATGAATATCCCCTTGTCATATTCCGTCTGGGATATAGTCAGGGGGATATTTTTGTAATATCCCTTGTACGTCCTGAAATAGTCCGAGGTTACGCTTTCCCACCTGAACGCCTGACCGCAGTCAAGGGTATCGTCAAGGGAGAAATTTTCTTCGCAGAGAATGATATCTCCGTTTTTATAAGTATAATCCATATTATCACCGATCGTTCGCAGACCTGCTTATAAGCCTGCCTGAAATTTTTAAAGCTACACCTTATTATAACATAATTTTCGGCACATGAAAAGAGGAAAATTATTATAACATAAAAAGCAGCCATCCGCTACAGATGACTGCTTTTTATGGAAAGATTTTAAGAGAGGATAGTGTGTTTTTTTATCAAAGGTTTGTTCCCTTTGAGTATGTTCTTATTATACACTATTATTTTTAAATATTCAATTCATTTTTTGCACATTATTTACTCAGGATTTTTGGCAGTTATCACATAAAGTTATAATTGGCTTAAATGTTTTTGTGCAAGATTATAATTTACCTCACTGCTTTTCTCAACAATCCGCCTTTTCGGCATAATATAAGTATAAAAATAAAGTATCGCCGACAAAGCTGATATTTTAAAGAAGCAGAGCGATACACAGACGGAGGTATTTTTATGAACGAACACTACTTTTTAGGCTCATCTTCCCCATGCGGCTTTGTGACACCTATCAAGGAACTGCTGGGCGACACGGACAACACTGTCTATCTCCTGAAAGGCACGGCAGGCTGCGGAAAATCCACACTGATGAAAAAAATATCCGCTGCCTTTTCCGATGAACCCCAGGAAATATACCACTGCTCCTCCGACCCCGATTCCCTGGACGCAGTTTATCTGAAAAACAGAAAAGCTATCATAATGGACGGCACCGCTCCCCACTGCTTTGACCCTGTTTATCCAAAAGCGGTGGAGTCTATAATCGACCTGGGGGCATATCTGGACACCGCAAAGCTCAGGCAGAACAAAAAGGATATCATCACCGTCACCGATGAGTGCGCAGGCTTCCACAAGCGCTGCCGCCTGTGCCTTGCGGCTATTTCCTCGGTAATATCCGATATGCTTTCCGCCGCAGCCGAGTCCCTGGATATAGAAAAGCTGAACGCCTTTACAAGCCGTACATCAAAGAGGCTTATCCCAAGGAAAGCCGAAAAAACAGCCTGCGGCAAGGTAACTGCAAAGCAGCTTTCGGCAATGACCATGAACGGCTACAAGACCTATCTGCCTGAGTATGAGAAGATATATCTGCTGTCCGACAGCTTTATGGCAGGCTCGGATATATTCCTCCGTGACATCTGCGACTCGGCTGTAAGAAAGGGCTATGATGTTATCGTCAGCCGCTGCCCTCTCTGCACCGAAATGTACTACGAGCACGTTCTTATCCCCGAGCTTGGCACGGCGTTCATATCATCGGGCTGCATTAATAACATAACTGTGGAGAGCAGCAAAAAGGTAATAAATTTCAGGCGGTTCTATGTCCCTCAGCCCATGATAAAACAGCGGCTGAGATTCGGCAAAAAAGCGGCTTCCGAAATGATCCGTGAAGCCGCTTCGGCAATGCAGTCCGCAAAGGATATCCATGATACGCTGGAAAAATATTATGTCTCCGCCGCCGATTTCGACAGCCTTAACCGCCTTTCCTACAAGCTTATCTCGGAGATAAAGAGCTTATAAGGCTGTGCCCGAGGAGTTGTCGTCCTTGACGCCCTCGGTGCTTTCGGGGATAAAAAGTATCTTAATGGTCATAAGTATAAGCTTTATGTCAAGCAGCAAAGAATACTGCTCAATGTACATCAGATCAAGACGCAGCTTGTCATAGGGCGTGGTGTTGTACTTTCCCAGCACCTGCGCATATCCCGTAAGTCCTGCCTTGACCTTGAGCCTGTAGCGGAATTCGGGCATTATCTTTTCGTTTTCCGAAGCAAGCTCTGGGCGTTCGGGGCGGGGTCCTACTATGGACATATCTCCCTTTAAGATATTCAGCAGCTGAGGAAGCTCGTCTATTCTCACCTTGCGTATAACTCTGCCCACAGGGGTGATGCGGTCGTCATGCTCGCCCGCAAGTCTTGCCACGCCGTCCTTTTCAGCGTCAGTTTTCATGCTCCTGAATTTATAGACCTTGAACACCTTGCCGTCACGGGTGAGCCTGTCCTGAGTGTAGAACACGGGACCGCCGTCATACAGCTTGATGCACAGAGCGGTTATGAGCATTATGGGCGATGTTACAATGCAGCCCAGCGCCGAAAGCAGTATATCAAAGGCACGCTTGATGATAAGCGACTCGGCGGAAAGTCCCGAATTTCGGCATACAAGAAGCGGCGTATCGAACAGATGTATCTGCTCCGCACCTCTGATAATGATATCCGAAAGCTTGGGAGTGATGTATGTGCGCTTGGAGTTTGCAAAGCATATTTTCAGGATATCGTTCTTCCGCTCGCTGGGAACATCGCAGATGATAACAGCGTCATAGGAAACTATAAGCTCGGTAATAAGGCTGATATCCTCATCGCAGCTTACGGCACGGCAGATCATGAACCTGTCCTCACGGAGGCTCATTTTTTCAACAAGTCCCACCGCCTGCCTGCTTCCGTAGATTATCACCATTTTCTTGGGCGCATAAAGCTTTGAGTAAATGCGGTTGCCGCAGAATGCCCAGATACCAATGAACGCCATGTCCGCAAGAGTGACCCAGAGCATAGGCAGCACATCGGCAACAGAACGCTCCAAAAGGCATATCTGCACATATGTTATGCCGTTAATGAACAGCACGGACAAGCACTGGGAATAAATGATGTCCGACACTCTCAGCAGACCTATCCTGAAGCCGTTGTATATCCTTGAAAACAGAAAGATAAGCACCACATACACGCCGAAAATAAGCAGATTTCCCTTCCAGCCGAAATGGTCGGCCTGGATCCTGTCGGAATTGAGCACAAGATTATAGTGAGTGAGCCATGCGCAGGCGTAGCTGCCCAGCAGGAAGATTATCAGCACGGAGGAGATAAGCCCCATTATGAGCCGTTTGTATTTTTCACGTTTTTTTATATTCATATCGGAATTTCACCCTTTAATAATGTTTATGCAGTAAATAAGTATATTATAGCACATCGTAAAGGCAAAATCAAGCGGTTGAGACGGGCTGTTCAGATGAATATTCAGCCGCCTAAGGGATAAAATATCATCAACAAATACAAAAAAAGGTCGTGATAATATGAATGAGCCTTCTCCCTGGCTGCAGACCTCCCCTTTCGGGCGCAGGCTGACGGTATTCCTCGGCGGCAGCATTATCTACTCGCTTATCGAGGTGGTCTATCGGGGCTTCACCCACTGGTCAATGACGCTGACAGGCGGCATATGCCTGCTGATAATGTATCTGCGGTATATCAGCCACCCCAACGACAGCATTGTGATGAAATGCTTTTTCGGAATGTGCGTGATAACATTTTTCGAGTTCGCCGTTGGCTGCATCGTAAATCTGCTCATGGGCTGGAACGTGTGGGATTATTCCCATATGTACCTGAATGTGCTGGGACAGATATGTCCCTCATACTCGGGAGCATGGTTTTTGCTGTCATATCCCGTGGCACTGGCATGCAGTCTGGAGTCCCCTGCCGATGAAACACCGAATACGGGACTTTCGGAAAATTTTTCTGTATAAACTTCAAATTAACGGCAAAAATAGTAGCGAGGCAATCCTCAGATCACTATTTGAAAGGACACGATAATATGAAAAATCATTTCAACGGCAAGTTATCGGGCAAGGGAACGGCAGCCATCATCTGCTTCTGTCTGGCGGCAGTGGCAGCACTGGGAATCTTCTCCTACAACAAATCAGCCAAGGAGCTGAGAAGCGAGCTTTCGGGCGTGAGCAGTACATCTGAAACAGCTCAGACAGAGGCGGCGCAGGACGCAAACGCAGCGGCGGACAACGTTCCCGTTGAAGAAGCGGCAGCCCCTCAGGAGGACATTATCCTTGAGCATGACGCATTCGGCGGCGAAGAAGCGGAGGTCTCCCCCACCGAGTCGGACGCTATCACAGGCGCAGTGGTACGTCCCGCGGACGGTGAGATACTGGAAGCGTTCTCTGACGGCGAGCTGGTAAAGTCCAAAACACTCAGCGTGTGGAAGACCCATGACGGCATCGACATTGCGGCAGCACAGGGCGAGAATGTGAAATCAATCTGTGCGGGAACTGTCTCTGAAGTGACCGACGACCCTATGATGGGCATTACAGTTGTAATCGACCACGGCAGCGGCTACACAGGCTACTACTGCAATCTTGCGGAAGAGGTAAAGATCTCCGCAGGTGACGAGGTAAGCGCAGGCACAGTTATCGGCGAGGTGGGCAGCACTGCTGATGCCGAACTTGCGGACGAGTCTCATCTTCACTTCGGCATCAAGAAAAACGGCTCATGGACCGACCCTGCTGAGATCCTCTCGGGCGAAGGAAGCTGAAAATAATATTCCCCCTTTTGTCAGGCGCACTTGTGCACTTGACGGAAGGGGGATATTTGTGTTATAATGCAGCTTATGTGATATTTAAAAAAATCAAAATGCGGCAGATCGGACATAAAAAGCACGGATTTTTCCCTATATCACGCCATTTCCAATAGATTTTTGCCTCAGAAAATTTCTGAAACGATTTAAGAGAAACGGAGAGAATTAAAGCAAAACAGAGAGAAATCAAGAGTATGAGGGATATATTTCAAAAATCAGTGAAAAAAGTCTTGACAAACCCGTTTCAAGTGTGTATAATAATCAATGTTGTGTAAAGAAGAGGTATGAGTTCCCTGTGATATTTGAGTTGCGTGCAGGGCGGTACCAACGTCTATGCGGCAATTTTTTCGATACTATATTAAAAAGGAGATCTGACTATGTCAACTTATATGCCTAAGGCTAATGAAATCAGCCGTAAGTGGTATGTGCTTGATGCTTCCGGTAAGTCCCTCGGTCGTGTAGCTGCTCAGGCTGCTGCAATCCTCCGTGGCAAGCACAAGCCCACATTCGCTCCTCACGCTGACTGCGGCGACCACGTTATCATCATCAACTGCGCTGAAGCTGTTCTTACAGGAAGAAAGCTCGAGCAGAAGACCTACAAGTGGCACACCGGCTGGATCGGCGGTCTTAAGGAGACCAAGTACAGCGAAATGATGAAGAAGAACCCTGAGAAGGCTATGATGATCGCAGTAAACGGTATGCTCCCCAACAACACACTTGGCAGAGCAGCTCTTACCCGTCTGAGAGTATATGCAGGCGCTGAGCACAACCATGCTGCACAGAAGCCCGAAAAGTTCGATATATAAGGAGGGTGTAAACAATGTACGAATCTAAACAGCAGTATTTTTACGGCACAGGAAGAAGAAAAAGCTCTGTTGCAAGAGTAAGAGTTTACCCCGGCAGCGGCAAGATCACTATCAACGGCAGAGACATTGACGATTACTTTGGTCTTGAGACCCTCAAGCTCATCGTTAGACAGCCTCTCGCTCTCACTGAGACCGCTGAGCAGTTCGATATCGTTTGCACAGTAGCAGGCGGCGGCGTTACAGGTCAGGCAGGTGCTATCAGACACGGTCTTTCCCGTGCTCTCCTCGTTTTCAACCCTGAGCTTCGTCCCGTTCTCAAGAAGGCCGGTTTCCTCACAAGAGACCCCAGAATGAAGGAAAGAAAGAAGTACGGCTTAAAGGCTGCTCGTCGTGCTCCCCAGTTCTCGAAGAGATAAAAGATCTCCTCAGCATATCACGTATTTGCGTGGTTTCAAGTCAGTTATCAAAAAATTGGCTTGTTTTGGGATAATAATGATTATTCAGGATCACCCACAGAGCTTTCTGTGGGTGATTTTTTTATCTGCATTGCCCGACAATAAGTAACTCCTTTGATCAAACGTACCCGTCAGACGCTAAGCAACATTTTTTTGAAGAGCAAATGCCTTATTTGGCAGATGATTTTATGTCCGATAAGTATTAGTTATCAACGGTTCGTTACACATTTAATTATCAAAGGAGGAATTTCTAATGAGAAATTCAAAGATGAAAGGCTTTACCCTTATCGAGCTCATCGTTGTTATCGCAATCATCGGTGTTCTCGCAGCTATCCTCTTTTCCTCTATGATGGGCTATGTTGCGATTCCAAGCTCTCCACAGCTAACTCTAATGCTAAGCTTGTTTACACCAACACTGCTACATATGCAACCAAGTGCGAAATTGCCGGCTTCCCTATGACATCAGCAGCAGGCAATGGTCTCTCCTCCGCAACTTCCCTTAAACTGAGCGGCGACGCTTCAACTGTTACTGCTCCCTCTGATGCAAGCTCTATCAATCTTGAAGCTGCATTAAAGAACCTTATGGGCAGCACTGCTGATTCTTCCGGTTACTGCAGAGTTGCAATCGGTTCTACCGGTTCTCCCTCAGCTGCACTGTGGGCAAAGTCAATCTCCGATAAGTATGTAGGTGGTTATCCTACTGCTGCAACCGGTCAGACAACTGGTGGTATCGGCTCCGCAACACTTTCTGCTACTACTACTCCTTCCGGTACCCAGAGCTGATAAAATACGCTTTCAATAAATTTATCATCATAAAAAAGTCCTCTCACTTTTAAAGTGAGGGGACTTTTTGTTATTTATCAGCTTCTCTTTTCAGCAGTAGAGAGAACAATTCTTACCTCGTTAGCATCACTGCTATTGGTATCAGCTGTAGCAGCTTCGGGATAACCACCAACATACTTATCAGAAGCGGTCTTAGCCCAAGCGGTCTTTTCGGGAACACCTGATGATGAAATTTTTACTGTTGCAAGACCAGATGTAGTAGAACCACCCATAAGGGATACGAGAGCATCAGAAAGGTGAGAACCATCCTTGGAGTAGGCCTGAGCAGCAGAACCAGAAGCAAGGTTATAAGTAGAAGTACCAGAGGTTACAGTGTAACCAGCAACTTCGCAGTTGGTGCAGTATGTAGCAGAGTTGGTGAATGCGAGCTTAGCGT
>ENA-OUQF01000039-OUQF01000039.1-human-gut-metagenome-genome-assembly--contig:-NODE-39-length-150757-cov-12.658817_pt1 | contig 150757 bp, 128 predicted proteins | sample MGYA00237947_ERZ548826 | MGnify/ENA primary metagenome ERZ548826 (study PRJEB26490, sample SAMN05194701) | human gut metagenome | biome: terrestrial biome; feature: human-associated habitat... | reverse complement strand
GATGGCTGGGGTACTAGGATTCGAACCTAGGTAATGGCGGAATCAGAATCCGCTGCCGTACCACTTGGCGATACCCCAAAAGAAAAGATATTTGGAATTCAGATAAAATAAAACCACCTAAAGGTGGTCGTTTGGTAGCTATGACTGGAATCGAACCAGTGACCTCAGCATTATGAGTGCCGCGCTCTAACCAACTGAGCTACATAGCCACTTATCTGATGGCTGGGGTACTAGGATTCGAACCTAGGTAATGGCGGAATCAGAATCCGCTGCCGTACCACTTGGCGATACCCCAACACTTACATTATCAAACAAAACTTATCAAAGTGGCAGGGGTACCTGGACTCGAACCAGGGAAATGGCGGGATCAAAACCCGCTGCCTTACCACTTGGCTATACCCCTAAACAGGTATTTTCGTTTGTGTTCGACAACGGAGACACATTATAAAGACAAATTAAAAATTGTCAACAATTAAAATTAACTTTTTTAACGTCACTCCCTACAAATAATTACACTCACTTTTAATGGATGTCATTTTTATCGTTTTTCTTTAAGAAAAACTGCTTATAAACTTTTTTTAGTTCCAAATTTTTTAGTTTTGCGATTATTGGTACTAGTACTTTTTCAAAGGATCTTTTAGTTTCTCATTGTAATATGCATCTTCATGCCTCTTTACAATTCTAAAGATACCAAACTCTAAAGCTAGTACATAAAAGACGTAGAACACAGGATATACAGCTGTATAAAGCAGTGAGCTGTCTTGTAGTTTAGCTGAAGCTACAGCTGTTGCAACTAACAAGAGCACGTAGCATAAGAATAAAAGCTCTGCTACAAAGATAAAGGTATGAAAAGTACGCAGACGCTTTTTTGCTCTGCCACGGTTAAAACCAATTAAAACTAAAAGACCTGGCATTGCCCATACCAAACCTAAAAAAGCACTGAAAAATGATGGTCTTGCTACCATCACTAGGGCAAACACAAATGAAGAGATCAAAGTTACGTAGACGATTGATATATTAAAGTAAAGTCTTTCGTTCATGCTCAAAGGTGCATTCTTATATGGATCATATAAAGTCTGACCTTCTTTTTCCTGCTCATTGGTCAATTCTTTTGACTGCTGAAAGTAATCATGCTCTGTTTTAGGTGTATTTGACATAGTTGCTCCTAATCTAAACTTAGTCATATTGTACTCATTTTTGTAAGATTTCTAAGTCAAATTCTTCGAATAGATGCATTTCTCACTGCAAATGACCTTTTTTCTTCAATTTTCACATCAGTTTAGTCATTTTCTTAGTGGGAGGTGAATTTTATTAGGCGCAAGTTTTTAAGTGCTCTTTTTTAGTTACATCAAATATTTTTTCATCTTTTTAGAGTAAGCTTGCAACGATGAAATAAGGAATAAACATATGCCATATAATCAAAACAATGTTCTAGCTATCTGTTATGACTTTGACAGAACTCTAACTCCATATGAAATGCAGGCTCAAGGCTATATTCAGCAAATCAATGAGAATGTAGATGAATTCTGGGATCTTGCTACTAGACTTGCTGTTGAAAACGAGATGGATCCAAATCTGTCTTACATGTACCTGATGTTAAACGGGGCTAAAGGTAAGTTTCAGGTAAAAAAAGATAAATTGCATGAGTTCGGTTCTAAGGTTCAACTCTACAAAGGAGTTGAAACCTGGTTTGACAGAATCAATGCTTATGGCAAAAAGTGTGGCATTGAAGTTGAGCACTACATCATTTCCTCAGGCTTAAAAGAAATGATTGAAGGCACAGCTATTGCCGATAAATTCAAGGCAATTTACGCTAATGCTTTTTTCTATGACAGAAATGGCACTGCTGTATGGCCTGCTCAGAACATTAACTTCACCAATAAGACTCAGTTCTTGTTTAGAATTTCTAAAGGCACACTAAACGTTAATGACAATGACGTTAACCGTTATTTTCCAAAGGAATCCATAAGAATTCCTTTTGACAACATTGTCTATATTGGTGACAGTCAAACCGATATTCCTTGTATGAAACTTGTAACCTCATTAGGAGGACAGGCTATCGGTGTTTATGATCCAAAATTAAAAAATAAAGAGCGAGTGCATTCTTTAATTCGCGATAAGAGAATTAAGTATTTTGCACCAGCTAACTACTCAAAGAATAAAGAGCTTGAAAAGCTGTTAAAACAAATCATAGACTACTCAAAAGCATCTTTTGCTTTAAAACAAGAATATTATAAGAACCTTGAAGAGTCAGAGCTTTAGTAAAAAAGCACACAAAATCTTAGGAAAAACTTATGGCAGCTAAATTCCGTAGTGATATTGACGGACTTAAAGGCATTGCGATCATAGCGGTAGTGCTCTACCACTTTTTTGATCTTTTAAAGTCATTTGAATCATCAACTGTTACCACCTTTTCAGGTGGCTTTTTAGGTGTTGATATCTTTTTAATAATTTCAGGCTTTTTGATCACTTCAGGCATTGTCTATAAATTAGAAAACCAGAGTTTTTCCTTAAGCGCTTTTTATAAAAGAAGACTGTTGAGGATCCTCCCTCCTCTCATAGCAGTCTGCGCTTTTTGTCTTGGCATAGGCTATTTTATTTTATTTCCATCCGTCTATAAGGAGCTCTCACTTGAGGTAATCAATACTTTAACCTTCATAGGCAACTATCGCTTTGCTCACTCTGGTGGTTACTTTGCCTTAGATTCTTCTGAAAAGTTATTGCTACATACCTGGTACCTTTGCATTACTATACAGTTCTACCTCATCTACCCTCTTTTAATACTGCTGTTGGTAAAGCTCTTTGGCTTAAAGAATCTTCCTAAAGCTATGTGCGCAATTTTAGCTTTGGCTCTTGTAAGTTCCTATGTTTTCTCAAAAGGCGGTCAAGGGTACCTTTTAACTCATACCAGAATTTGGGAAATATTTTTAGGTGGTGTTCTATTCTTCTACAAAGATACTGTTTACAGTTTAGTCTTTGATAAGAGACAGTATCTTCAGTACACAGCTGAAATTATAGGTGAAGCTTTATTTTTATACTCAATTTTTACTACAGCTTTAAATAACGGTGCTGCTTGGTATATATCTACATCTTTACTTACTGTTATTGGAACCTCTTTAGTTATCCTTGCTCATAATGAGCATTCTCTTTTAGACTTTAGACCATTAACTTCTATAGGTAAGTTTTCATACTCCCTTTATCTGTGGCACTGGCCTGTTACCATTTTCTGCTTTGACTTAGGTTACAGCTCAAAATACATTCACCTGTTTTCAGTAATTGTCTTAGTTGCTGTCTTTACAGCACTTTCATATCTCTATATTGAAAAAAGACAGGTAAGCAACAGGCTGTCAGCTTTAATTTATGTTTTAAGTATGATTGCCTCTGTCTTTGTATTTTCACAGGATGGTAAAAACCTGCTCTCCCCTTACATTGATCCTTATGGCAAAAAGATGGTGATGTTAGATACCATCAAAGATCTTAACTACAAACCAAAGATCATGATGACCTTAAATGAGGTACCAGTTTATAAGCTTGGCAATCAGAATGAGAAGGCTCATACCTTTGTAGTTGGTGATTCTCACAGTGAGCATTACAGCTACTATTTAAGAGATATCAATAAAAGACCTTTATATTTCATGTTTATGCATGGAACTATTGGCTATGGACCTAACTTCTCAGGCTATAAGGTAAAAGTTATCTCCACTCATGAAGAAAGAGAAACTTTCTACAAAATTTACAAATACGTTCTGGATAAGATGCAGGATGGAGATAAAGTTGTAATTGGCAACCGTTGGGATTTTTATTACACCTATTTCATCAGAGAATTCAATTTAAAAGATAATGATGAAAGCTTTAATGCTTTCATTAAAGCTTTAATTGAGGACTTTGATTCTGAAATTCAACATTATCCAAAGCTCAACTTCTACATCATAGGACAAGGTATTAACACCAGTCAGTCTATCGTAAATTGTTTAAAGGCTAATTTACAGGACAGTGCTTTAAGACACATCTTCAAAACTGACAGATGCAACTTTACTAAAGACTACTTAGGCTACAGAAGAGATCTTATTAACAATGCTATTCGTGAATATGCAAAGAGCAAAGACAATGTAACCTTTGTTGACAGAAATGCAGCTCAGGCTCTTGGGGATGGTAAGTTCAGAACCAGAACTGATGGTGGTAAAGCTCTGTATTATGACAAGACCCATTACACCACCCCCGGTGGCAATATGGTAGGACAATACGTCTTCAGTCAGGTCTTTAATTCTGAGAATTGATAAAGACTAATCTTAAAATAAAAGCTGTCTTGTGCAACTTTTATTTTATATGTAAATCGTATTGAAGCTTATGGAGCTACTACAAGTGAGTTTTGCTTTTTTTGTTTCCTTGCTAAAAAGATTGAGCTTACTATAAGACCTAATTCATAAAGAACTAGCAAAGGTAAAGCTAAAAGAAGTTGCGAGGTAACATCAGGAGGTGTTAATACAGCTGCTAGTGCAAAAGCACCTACAATTACATAACGTCTGACCTTTTTTAGCCTCTCTAACTCCACAACTCCACTTGCAGCTAATAAGAACACTGCAACAGGTGTTTCAAAAGCAAGACCAAAAGCTAAAAACATATGTAAGAGAAAGCTTATGTAAATCTCTATATCAGGAGCAAAGTTCACTGTCTCTGGGGCAAAAGAAGCGATAAATGGAAAGAGCGCTCTAAAGACCACAAAATAGCAGTACATGGTACCTGTTGCAAACATAACCACTGATGACAGGATAAAAGGCAGAGCGGTTCTTTTTTCATGTTTGTATAAAGCTGGTGAGACAAAGCTCCAGATCATGTACAAGGTAAATGGCAGTGAGAGTACAAAGGCACAAAAAAGCAGTACCTTTAAAGGACCTAATACTGGAGAGACTACTCCTACAGCTAACATTCTTGAGACTTGTGGCAGTGATGACAGAAGAGGTTTAGTTGCCTCATCAAACAAAAGCTCAGTAAAAGGCGCTAAGGCGGCAATACAAACTGCGATACCTAATAGGCTTAAAAGAACAGTTTTACGTAGTGCAAAAAGGTTTGAGACAAAAGGAGAGTTGCAGATTTTGTCATCTTGCTGTGATTTTTTATTCTTCATGGTGTTTGCTTACTTATAAGCTCTCGTTTTTGCTTTGCAAAAGATTGGCTTTTATCTTAATGAGCTCTACTTCAAGGGCTGCAATCCTAAGCTTAAGCTCTTTATCTTCAGACTCAGTCTGAGTTTTTAAATTTGGCTTGAGCTTTTGACTGACTTCTGCCAAGTCATCTTTTTTACCTTCACTTACAGATACTGCGTTATCTATTTGCTGAGGATCTGAACGTATAGCTTTTTTGAGCTCATAAGACATTGAGTTTATTTTTTGCTCAACGTCTTTTGATCCATTACAAAAAGAGTTCTTTACCGCTTCAAGATCGGTAAGACCAAACTCTTTTTTGCAAGAATCGTAATAGCTTTTTACTTTTCTTGCCTGAATACCAAGTCTGTATGCCATCTCTACTGTTTTCTTTGGTCCTAAGACTAAAAAGCATACAGCTAAGAGTAACAGCAGCTGGTCTAATGAAAAACCAAACATTGTCTTATTATTCTTTCTGACCTTCATGCTTTGACACTGTCAAATCTGAATTCTCATTATTATCTTCTTTAAGTCCTGTTTTAAAACCGCTGATTGCAGAACCGAAATCTTTACCCAGGTTCTTTAACTTACCTGTACCAAACACCAGAGCAACTACCAACAATAAGATTGCCCAATGCCAAATTGACATCATGCCCATTTTATTTCTCCTAAAAAATGCCACAGTGCCCTGTGGCAATTAACCATGTTTAACCTAGATTTAGGTTCAACCAGAATGTACTCTTAATCGGAATACCGTTAAATTCGATTACCCGAAAATTTAACTGTCTTATTTATTCTTAACTCTTAAGACACAACCTTTTTAGCAATAGCCTTTACCGCAAGGTAAGGATCAGCCTCAGACATTGCCTGATGGATATGCATGAAACTGTACTGAGAAGCGATGTAGTTTCTAAAGATATTAAACTTCTCACCTTCTAACTCTTTGTCATTCATACCATAATCTTTAGCTGCAACTTCTTTTAGTGCAATTACAGACTGTTGTGCTGCTGGAACTGAGAGAACGAAATCGTGATCACCTAAGTGAACTAAATAGCCTGCCTGCTTATGAGGTGTAGGCAGTCTCTTACCGTCTTTATCTAATAAACCGCGCTCAATTGGATCAACGCAGGCTAAAATTGAAGCAGCCTTAATCCAGCCTACAACTAACTCTTCATCTTTTGGAGTACCAGGATGATTGTGAGCACAAGCCTGAGCTACTACCTCATCTGCTGGCATTCCTCTGTAGATAGCTTCCGCAATTGAGAAGATGTGGTGAGCACCGGTACCTGCAATGGAGTACTCTTTCATGCATGAACCATCTTTATTCCACTGGAATACCCATGGCTTTGCTAAATCATGTAATAACTGACCTGCAACTGCCATGTCATAGCCATACTCATAATCCATGATATGTGAGTAAGTAGTAAGGATAGACTTTGTGATCTCTACGTTTACAGCTGTATGAGTTGCAAGTCCACCAGGATAAGCGTGATGGCTGCCATAGCCACTGCCAGGTGCTGAGAAGAATGGCTGAGGATTGATGTTTAAATCCTTTAATGGTGGGAACAGATGAGCTTCATCAGTTAAAGCAGGATCTACTAAATGCTCCTGTAACAGCATCTTATATACCTTTGATACATTAGCCGAACCCTGATGCTGTTCCATAAATGTAGGAACTGTATTCTGATAGAAACTAAAAACCTTTTCTCTTAAAGCAAGATCATGTAATGAATTGATTTCACCTAATAAATAATCCCAAGCTTTCTGTACAAGTTCTGAGGATTTAGCTACTTCAACAGGAGCTTTTGGAAGATTAGATAAAGCTACTGTTTTTACATTAACTTCAGTAGCATAAGATGGCTTTAAGAAGTTAGCTACACCAACAGTTGCAATGGCTGCAGCTGATACCTTAAAAAAATCGCGTCTTGACAGATCGGGACTTGAATTTGACATTTATTTCTCCATAGTATGTATTTAACTATGCGAATATTGTCTTGTTAGAAGGTAAAGTCGATTTGTAAGTTTTGTAAATTTATAGGTATAAAAAGATAAGTTTGTGTAAACAATTACGTTATTCTGGTTTTGAGAGTTTACTACAAGATTTTACTACAATTATCTTATAGTTAATCATCTGTTTTAAAATGCATTTATTCAAATAACTGTCGATTATTTGCATTTATATCATTAAGAATTTAATCCAATTATTTTTTTTTAATTATTTTCATCATATTTCATGATCTGGAACGATAGCTTTTTACAATACAAATAAAAGGAAGCGACCTATCGCCTCGCTCTAAACAGGCGGTCAGAAAAGATCAACAGAAAGTAATAGAGAACAGACCATTGAAGTATTAACGGCTGAAAATTGGATCATGTCAAAATTTACTCCATTAATCTCTCTTTGCATGCCTAAAAATTTAGGCTCAGAGAACAAAAGATCCACACTTAGAGTCGTTTGGCAAAATTCTAAAATTTTGAATACTTTAAAACTTACGACTCAGTTATAGGTTAGTGATTTTTTCTGAGCTTACAGAGTAAACCATAATTTCTGCGCTCTGATAAGCCTTTACAGTGTAAAAACTAACTTGCAATTGCTTTTTTTATTGCAATTTGTCTTTACGTTTTTTAGCTAAATTTTGCAAATATTAGTACTTTTGAAGCATTTTCTTCGATATTTGTACCTAAATAAGTAAATTTATAGCTTAATTTGCAATTTTTGAGGATTTAATCATGGCAAAAATTACCTTAGCTAGAGCTTTCGTTTTACGTGGATTTTTTAGAAAAACTATCTCTGAGCTTGATAGAGAAATCAGGGCTGAAGATCTAACCTCAGAGATTGAGGATTCCAAGTCATTTTTCAAAGACGAGAGTACAGAAAAAGAAAATGACACAAAACTAGATAAGCTCATCGAGCTTTATCTGAAAGCTCAGGGTTATCTAGAACAACTAAACAATGAAATTGATGATGCTAATAACAGAGTAATAGACGGCAAGTCTACAAGACATTACCTGAACCTGATCGAATGTTTAAAAGAAAGAAGACACCTGTACTCTGATTTACAGTCAGCTTTAACTGACTTTCAGGAAATAAAAAAAGAATTTGATGAACATGAGTTCAATCCTGACACCAAGCAATTAGGTCTTGTGGTTGAAAAGCATTACAGGATTAACACTAAGCTTAATTTACCTAAAGAGGTAAAAAATCTTAACAAGCAGATCCGTATTGCTGAAGAGTTAGTCTCAGAAAGAAATGCCACCGTGTTTTTAAGCTCTGATGCTACTTTTTGGAATGAAGCTGTAAATACAGTAGAAAACGCAGATATCTGCTAATGCTTGATACAGCCACGGTTTAGAAGCTGTGGTTGGATTGAAAAAAGATGATTAAATGGAAAATTCTTAATATTTTCCAGAATTGCATTTACAACAGAAGTTTGAATTACCAAAGAAGCTAATCAGTTAAATTTATTTTCTCAATTTTGAGGATCCTAATATGCTCGTTTCAAAAACTTACTCAGAAATTATTGATCATGATTGTTTACCTTCAATCAAAGTATTTGCAATTGGAGAAGAGGCTATTTCAGCTATGAACAGTGTGTTTGACTAGTATGAAGGCTGTATAAATTACAAGGAACTCTGTTTTACATCTCCGCAAACAGTAATTTTTTAACTGCAAATTATGAGAAGATCCTCGATGAAATAGAATGTTGTTTTGATGATGATTGTAAAGAGCACGTTTGTCTGCACTTAGACAATAGTGTTCCGAAGGATACTTTCAATATCAGTATGTTAGTCAGCGGACTTTAAATTTTGGATGAAAACGAAATTGGATGAGAACAAACTTTTGTGTGAAGAATCAATATATATTTGAAAAATTAGTTAATTCTAAGTGTTTACTAAGTTTTAAATCTTAATATTACTCTCGAGGTTGAGATGACGAGGAAGTTAAATCCCACAAGTTTTCTTAACGCAAGCAAGTTTGTTTTGATGTGCATTCATAGTGTTTAGTGTAGCAATACACATATACAGGTTCACACATACCTCATCCAGTCCCAGGCGTCTCCTTTGTCTGGGATTTTTTTTGCACTTTTTCTGCCTGATTTGAAACTTTCGTTTTGCAAAAAATTTCCCTTAAAATTGCACTTTTTATGCGTCATTCAATGTCTAGTTTTTGCCTTTTCTGATATAATTTAGATGTTAATTAACAAACGGAGTTTATATGCTACTTGACGAAGTAAAAGCTACTCTAGCCATGGAAAATCTAAGCCTGAATGAAGAGCAGGAAAAGCTGTTAAAGAGCTATGCTGATGGCAAGATAACCTTAAAAGAGTACCAAGAGCTTTTATTAAAACTTACCAAAGAGTATAAGGCTGCTTGAATTTTGGAAGCTTCGTCCTTCGACACAGTTTATTGCTATCCTGGAACTGAAGTTCTAATCAATAATTTTGGAGAACATGATCCTAAGGTTCTCTCTCAGTTAGAGAGAATGTGCACTGCTGCAAGGATTGTTGATCTCTTGAAAAAGCCGGTTTCAGGGAACTTCGATCTTACTCACCTAAAAAAGATCCATCACTATATATTTCAGGATATCTATACTTGGGCAGGACAGTTTCGTATGGTTAATATCTCCAAAGAGCTATTATTCTGCGATGCTAACTTTATTGAAAAAGAACTGAACAAGTTATTTTTGAAACTGAAAAGTGAAAACTACTTAAAAGACTGCACTGAAGATAACATTGCCTCTAAGGCTGCCTATTACTTAGGTGAAATCAATGCCATTCATCCTTTTAGAGAAGGCAATGGCAGAACTCAAAGAGAATTCATTAGAGAACTTTTGTTACCTACAGGCTTTTATGTAGATTATTCAAGATGCAATGCTAAAATGATGCTTTATGCATCAATCAATGCATTTGCTGGTGATTACACTTTAATGACTGAATTATTTGACAAGTGCATTGTCAGAAAACCTTTAAATTAGAAAACATGAATATTACAACTACACTTAAAGACAATTTTAAAATGCAGTTAGGCTCCTTCTATGTTGAAGTTTGGGGCTGTCAGATGAACGTTTATGACGGAGGTAGAATTAAAGACCTTTTAACTGCAGCAGGATTTGCTCAGGTAAATTCTCCTAAAGATGCTGACATCGTAGTCCTGGTTACTTGCGCTGTAAGAGCTAAAGCCGAGGATAAAGTATTCAATCAAATCGCTTCTTGGCGTCACACAGGTGACATAAACGAGGACACAATTATTGCTTTAGGCGGCTGTGTAGGTTCAGAACTTGCTGAACAAATTCTTGAGTTAGATAAGAGTGTTAATATCATTTTTGGACCAAGAACCATTCACCGTCTGCCTCAAATGATTGGTCAGTTTACAGCAACCGGTAAACCAGTTGTTGATGTTACAGCTGATGCAATTGATAAGTTTGACTATATGCCAGAATCAGGTCCTGTAGGTCCTAGTGCTTTTGTAACCATCATGGAGGGTTGTTCTAACAAATGTACTTACTGCATCGTACCCTATACTCGTGGTGAAGAGCAGTCTCGTCCTGTTCAAGACATTTTAGATGAGTGCGTAAACCACATTGCAAACGGTGTTTTAGAGATCCATTTATTAGGACAGAACGTAAACTCATATCATGGTTTAAATCCTGATGGTTCTATCTGCAATTTCTCATCACTGCTATACGAAATTGCTGCAATTCCAGGTGTAGAGAGAATTAGATTTACAACCTCTAATCCTATGGACTTTACAGATGACATCATTAAAGCTGTACACGATCTTGAGGTGATTTCTGATTCTATCCATGTACCTATTCAGTCAGGTTCTGACAGAATTTTACAGGCTATGCACAGAAGATATACAGCAAAGCAGTACATTAACCTTGTAAAAAAATTACGTGAGGCAAGACCTACTGTACATATCTCATCAGACTTTATCGTAGGTTTCCCTGGTGAAACTGATGAAGACTTTGAAGAGACCATGAAAGTTGTAAACGAAGTAAAGTTCGATCAGAGCTTTTCTTTTGTGTACTCAATAAGACCTGGTACCCCAGCTGCTAAACTTGAAGATCCTGTACCTAAAGAGGTAAAGATGCAACGTCTTTACAGATTACAGAACCGCCTTGAAGAGTTGGCTTCAGAATATACTCAGTCTTTCTTAGGAACTACTCAAAAATGTCTTGTAGAAGGCACCTCAAGAAAAGATGAAAGCGAATTAAAGTCACGTTCTTCATCAGGTCGTATCGTAGTCTTTAAAGGACCTTTATCTTTAGTAGGCAAGATGGTTGATGTAAAGATCACCTCTGTTATTGCCCATACTCTAAAAGGTGAATTAGTTTAAAAGATCTTGTCATGCTAAAACAGCATGACAATTTTATAAGGCAAATTAAGTAATGAATAACGTTGTTACAGATTTCTCACTAGAACCAGATAATAAAGACAGAATTGCCTATTTAGTCGGTCCTGAAGATGAGAATCTTAAACAAATCGATAAAAGATTAGGTGTAAAGATCACCTACTCTGGCGCTCATTTCCATATTGAAGGTGCTCCTTCAAAAGTAAAAAAGGCTGAGAAATTAGTTAAAAGCCTTTATGTAGATACCGCTCCTTTAAAAGGTACTAAAAAGCCATCAGAAGTAACTCCTGATATGGTTCATTTAGCTATCACTGAGTTTTCTCATGTAGAAAATGATGACCGTGATTATGAAAAAGATGAATCAAAAGGCTCTATTGATTCTCTGTACCACAAAGCTAATAACTTTAAGACTAAAAGAGGCTTTGTAAAAGCAAGAACCTCTAATCAGTCTGACTATATCACTAAAATCAATTCTCATGATGTAAGCTTTGGTATTGGACCTGCTGGTACCGGTAAGACCTATCTTGCTGTAGCTGCTGCTGTTGATGCTCTAGAGCGCAACGAAGTACGCAGAATTATTTTAACAAGACCTGCTGTTGAAGCTGGTGAAAAATTAGGTTTTTTACCTGGAGATTTATCTCAAAAGGTTGATCCTTACTTAAGACCACTTTATGACGCGCTCTTTGAGATGCTAGGTTTTGAGAAAGTTGAAAAGTTAATTGAAAGACAAATCATCGAAATTGCACCTTTAGCTTACATGAGAGGTCGTACCTTAAATGATTCTTTTATTATCTTAGATGAAGCTCAGAACACCACTGTAGAACAGATGAAGATGTTCTTAACCCGTATTGGTTTTAACTCAAAAGCTGTAATTACAGGCGATCCAAGTCAGATTGACCTTCCAAGAAATGTTCGCTCTGGTCTTAAACAGGCAATCGAAGTTCTACATGCTTTACCTGAAATTGGCTTTACCTTCTTTGAGTCAGCTGATGTGGTGCGTCATCCTGTAGTAGCTGCAATTGTTAATGCTTATGATGCCTATGACAAAGAGCAGGCAAAATTAAAAGAGCAGATGTCTAAAGCTATGGATAAAGAATTCTCTAACAAGGAGTCTTAGTAATGGAAGTTAATATCGATCTGCAAATTGCTACAGATGAACCTTTAGAATCATACCCAAGTCTTGAGAAAATGACTTTATGGGCAAAGACAGCTCTAATTACCGGAGGTAGAACCAAAGACTCAGAACTTACTATCCGTATGGTAGACAGTGCTGAGATTCATGAGCTTAACAAGACTTACAGACATGTAGACAGACCTACAAATATTCTCTCCTTTCCTTTTGAAATGCCAGAAGGGATCGAAGAATTACCAATTATTGGTGATCTTGTGATCTGCAAAGAAGTGCTAGAGCGCGAATGTATTGAGCAGAATAAGACTTTAGAAGAGCATTTCTGTCATTTAATCGTGCACGGATGTCTGCACTTAATTGGCTATGACCATATTGAAGAGTGTGATGCTCAGGTAATGGAACCCTTAGAAATCAAAGCATTAGCAGAACTAGGCTTTAAGAATCCATACGAAATTCAGTAATGTTTGGTCATTTGTGACAAAAATATTACCTTAACTATCAGTATTTAGGTAAGATTATACAAAGTTACAGACTACAAAATTCAGATAAGATAAGTTAGATAGAACACAGAGCTTAAAGGAACAAACATGAACGATAATCATGATGAAGAGCATGGTTCATTTTTATCAAAATTGTTCTCTAAAAAAGGAGAGCCTTCAAATCAAAATGAACTTGAGCAGGTAATTCATGAGGCATCAGAAAACGATGTGATTGATGAAGATACCGAGGACATGATCCAGGGTATCTTTGATATCAACCGCCTGCGTGTCTCAGATGTAATGATCCCTAGCTCTGATATTGTAGCTATCAACTTAAATGCTACTTTAGAAGAAGCTGCAAGAGTTGTTCTAGAACACGGTCACTCACGTTACCCTGTTATCAGTGAGGATAAGGATCATGTTGTGGGAATTCTGTTAGCAAAAGATCTTATTCCTTATACTGCAGGTCTTAAGACATTAACTGGCGGTATCAAAACTCTTTTAAGAAATCCTGTGATTGTACCAGAGGCAAAGCATGTTAATGCTATGCTCAAAGAGTTCCAGCAAAACCGCTTCCATATTGCCATTGTTGTAGATGAATTCGGTGGAGTTTCAGGCTTAGTTACCATTGAGGATATCTTAGAGATCATCGTAGGTGATATCGATGATGAATATGACACTCAGGTAAATTCAGAGAACATCATCAGGAGTAAAGATGATGGTTCATTCATCATCAACGGTCTTACTCCAATTGAAGAGTTTGATGAGTACTTTGAAACTGATTTAGCATCATTAGCCGATGTTGATACGGTAGCAGGTTTAATTACCCATGTATGGGGTAAATTCCCTAAAGTAGGTGAGTGCATTGATATCAAGAATTTCCACTTTAAAGTTCTTGAGGCTAATGAAAGAAGAGTTCATCTTTTAGAACTTCATGTATCTGAAAAAACAGATGAAGAATAAAAGAAAAACGCCCCCAATAAACTAAAGTTATATTTATTTAAAAGCTGCATTCGTGCAGCTTTTTACTCAATAAAACAAGAGCATCGTATGTTTAAAATTATTTTCTTTTTAATGAATGCTTTAGATGGCTCAAGACTTTTAAACCTCGTAAACAGTAAGTGGGGAGGAGCACTCTGCGCTATTGTTTTAGGCGTGTTATTAAGCTGTGCTTTAGCTCCATTTGAAATTTGGCCTACTGCAATTTTGGCATATTCTTTTTTGATGATGCTTTTATCTGTTGCCAAATCTAAAAAGAAAGTATTTTTTACTACACTGCTCTTTTATGCCTCATATGCAACAGTTTCTCTTACATGGCTTAACTTTGTCATGGAAGGCTTTGGAGAGCTACCTTCTGTCCTCTCTAATTTTGTAATTGTACTATTTAGCTTTTTATATATTGCTCTACCATATGCAATTTTAAACACTCTAGCTTTTTACCTCTCAAAAGGTAAAACTGCAGTCTTTTTAATCAGCTTTATGCCTGTAGCATTTATCTTGTCAGATTTCTTTACCGGCTGGTTCTTAACTGGTTTTCCTTGGTTATATCCAGGCTACAGCTGTGTAGAGGGGCCTTTAAAGAACTTTGCTCCATTTATTGGTGTAAGAGGTATCAGTGCTTTAATTTATATTATGTCTGGAGCAATTGCCTTAACAGCGTTACGCAGATTCCTTTTCTTACCAATTGCAGCCGTAATTCTGCTTTTAGGTATCTTCTTGGAAGGTGTTAGCTTTGTAACACCTCTAAAGGCTGTTGATGTCACCATGGTACAGGGTAACATCGAACAGCAGGTAAGAAATGACGGTTCTAGAACAAATGAAGTTGTAGCTACTTACTGGGATCTTACCAAGGATAAAATCAGAAAAGACCGCCTGATTATTTGGCCGGAGTCTGCCCTGCCTTTTGCTCTTGAATACGGCACCTCTTTAGTTGAGGAATTAAACAATGCTTTTAAAGAGAAAGACAGTGCACTAATTACAGGTATTCTCTCCACTCCTGATGCTGGTATTCATGCCTATAACTCTATCATTGCATTAGGTGAAACATCTGATGTACTCTCAATTACTCCATACAACAAGCGAGAGCTAGTACCATTTGGAGAAATCGTCCCATTTGCTGATCTTTTAAGGCCTTTAGGTTCAATCTTTGTAATTCCAAATTCTAGCTTCTCTTATGGAGATAAAGTTCAAGAGCCTATCAAAGTAAAGGGATTAGAGTTCACTCCTGCAATTTGTTATGAAGCTATCTTCCCTGAAACTGTAAAAGCAATGGATTCTGATAAGACTAATGCTATTGTAATGTTATCTAATGATTCATGGTTTGGACCTACTAAAGCTCCAGTACAGCACTTGAACATTGCAAGAATGAGATCGTTAGAATTACAAAAACCAATGCTAAGAGATACCAACAGTGGTATCACAACTTATATCGATGAGTTTGGAAAAATTCAAAAAGTAATGCCAACAGATGTTGCTTCAAGCATCGACTTTACCTTTACGCCTGTATCAGGACAAACTCTTTACAGTAAGATTGGTGATTATGGATTGCTCGGAATTATAGTTTTATTGATCCTGTTTGGTATTTACGGAATTGCAAGAAAGCCTGACGAACTTCAAGAGCAGATGAATAAGCTGATTAGACCATAATCAGAGTCATAAAAGTTAAAGTAGCGTGCTTTGACATTACTACAAATATTGCCTCTAAAGCACGTTACTTATTGATATACAAATTAAAAACACTAAAACTGCAAAAGGTTATTTTGAGTTGCCTTCCTCCCACAACTCAAATTCATTCATTTTGGCAATATGGTAAAAACGCATTAAAGTTGTGTTGTCATACTCATTAGTATTGATAAGTTTGCTTCCAGACTTTTGCGTACTTATGATTTCTTCATTTCTTTTAACTAAACGCTGTAGTTGTTCTGTTGGTGCTAACTTATCATTTTTACTTTCATTGCAAAGATGACAGATGGTATCACGAAGATTTTGAGCTTGAGCAGCAGCTAAAGAGCAAGGGCTTTAATGTTGAGCTGTTCTTCACTGGCGACGCAGATATCGATCTGCAGAACAGACAGATCAAAAGACTAGCAGACAGCAATGTTGATGCTCTGGTTATAGTCTCAATTGATGGTAATGCCTTATCCATTAAAAGACGCCAAAGCTAAGAGCATTCCTGTAATTAGCTATGACAGATTGATTACAGGGACTGATGCTGTAACATACTACGTATCTTTTGATAATCAGCAAGTATGTAAAATTCAAGGACAGTACTTAATCGACAAGCTAAAACCTACAGTAGATGATCCTAAAAATATTGAGATCTTTTACGGCTCACTGGATGATAAAAATGAACTCTTCTTTTATGAAGAGGCAATGCAGATCTTAAAACCTTACATCGATAGCGGTGCGTTAGTAGTAAAGTCAGGAAAAATCTCACCTAATGAGACGAATGTTCCTGGTTGGAGAACCGATCTTGCAAGTAAAAGAATGGATGAAATTCTTGATACTGTAGGGTATGGTGCTAGTGGAGGCGTAAAACTCGATGGCATTTTATCTCCAGCTGACTGCTTAAGCGATGGCATTATCTTTACTTTAAAGAAAAAAGGATACACTCCTGAAAATATTCCAGTAATTACAGGACAGGATGCCACAGCTGAAGCTTTACAGAATGTAAAAGAAGGTTATCAGGCGATGACCATCTATAAATCAAGAGATGATCTTCATGATGCTGTTATAGATATGGTTAGATCTATTAGTTCAGGTAAAAAAGCTAACATAAATGACACTACAACCTATAACAACGGAGTAAAGGATATGGATTCATTTCCATGTACTCCTGAACTAATTGATAGATCTAATTTAGCAAAGTTACTTTAAAAGCTAATTTTGGCTCTTACACTCTATCTTAAATAACGCCTCACTTGAGGCGTTGCTTTTTATGTAGGAAGCTATTAACCAAAACGACCAGTACCTGTTCTTTTGAGAATAACTACTGTTAAGAAGAGCATAACAAAACAGCCTACAAAGCTTAGGATATAGCGCCATAAAGGAAGCTCTTCAGCTGATTTAGAATAGCTGTTTACGAAATCGCCTAAATGACAGCCTCGAGATGAGCAAGTTACTTTTCTCCCCATCTCGCCTTGAATATACCAAATATGCTTTGGATATTTTGAGATTACACCATAAGGACTTAAAACTTCATTAGCTTTTCGATTAAAGTTGTTCATCAATCTTAAAAGCGCCTTAGGATCAGATTGATAACTCTTAATGTCGTTATATGACAGGCCTGGCTCTAAATTTACAATTGAGTCATGTGTACTAAATCCGTTTTCAGCAACAACTCTATCTAAAATATTTCCTTCTTTATCGATATCAACGCAAATTACACCTTTGCTTGAAATTACAGCATCCTTTTTAATTATAAAGGTATCGGCAATTCCATTTGAAAGATCAAGCTGACCACCTCGACTGATTTCAAGTTCTTCAACAGTGTTTAAGCCTTTTTGGGCACCTTTAAAGTTAACAACTGAATCAGCTACATACAGACGTTTTACATCTAATGTACCTTTTACTGTTGTGTGTCCACCAAAGGCTGACAGAATAAGTGACTTACCAGTAATATCTCCATCAATGACTACTGATGACTTCTTGTCAGGAACATAGCGGAGCAACTTGTTTTCCATAGAAGAGTCCGCGCTCTTTACACCAAAATTTACATTGGTATACAAAGATGAGAGTTTCTTTTTAACTTCATAGGCATTGATTGGCTTAAAAGGCGCATCAAACTGTAAGACACCAGGAAGTAAGGCATGGTTTTTATGGTTGGCATAAAAAGCCTTACCATTATCACCAAGATAAGCGAACCAATTTGAAATAATATCGCCACTAACTTTAGCTCTGTTCATGAAATTGATTTGTTTTACATGAGCAGATTCATCAATATAGATTGAGCTCTTTTTGCCTGATACAGAACCTTTAATGTTAAGTTCTGAAACTATAGGTCCTCTAATTTCCTCAGGTGCAGCTACGCTTTGAGCGTTCTCTCTTTTTAAAATTCCCATCTGAGCATCATAAGTTCTTACTCTTCGGTATGAACCTTGGTATTCACGCATATCGGATAGAACATTTGAGCCAAAGTCAAATCTGATGCCTACGCCATCTTCAGAGTTTGCAGATACTGAACCTTCAATGTTGAGAACATTGTCTCTTCCATAAGTTACAGCAATACCACTTGAACCTATACCATTCTCATAGATAGCGGTGCTCTTATCAACGGTAATGTTGTTATAAGAACCATCAATTCTGATACCAATTGAAGCATAGCCTACGCTTGCTATGGTGCCTTTCTGTACAACATCGTTATAGTTACCAAAGACATGACTTGCAATTGAAACTGGTATTCTTGAAGGTTGATCGGTCTTATAGTCATGGATAGCATCTGACCAGGCATAAAAGCCCTGATTAAAGATGATGTGATTTCGATGTAATTTAGTGCCACTCTTGTACAGTGAATTTGAATAAAATTCCCTGTCATTAATGTTGTAACCCAAATCCTTTAACATCATCAATTCAGCCTGAGTATAAAAGCCATAATTGATAAAAGACGAATCAGATAGGATGGTGTTTCTTAAATTCAGGTAAGGACGGTTATTAAACCCAAAGTGCACAGCTAAATTAAGAGCTTTGTTAAAAGGGATCTTGTCATGAGTAACTGTAGCCTGACCTAATAGAAGTTGGGTATTGCGTCCTCCAAAATAGAGTCCGCACTTATCAATAGATGAATAAAAGCAGTTTTTACCAAAATCAGAAAACTTGTTTTTAGGCTGGATGTACTTACCTAGTTTTTCTGAATATAAGTTACTATCGAATGAGGTTAAAGTTTTATAAAATCCTTTAGTATCATGTGAAGAGCGAAAACCTAATAAAGCAGGAAAAGAGCTTAATAGTTTAAAGGAGTATGACTCATTTATACCATTGTCAGGAAGCTGCTTTAATTGTAGCTTTGATCTATATAGCTCAAGATCTTTTGAATAATTGATTTCAATTAAACCAAAAGAGCGCTCATTTTCTCTTACACACTTACCTTTTAAATCAGCTTCTAATATACCTAAACCAGAGCAAACTGAATCAAAAGAGTAAAAATCGTCATAGCCACGAGTAACTCTATTTTTATCTGTATCTACAACTAAAGGTATCTTATAGAATTTGCCTTTTTTTATGTAATCTTTGAAAAGATAGGTCAAAACACTAGAAGTGTTAGCATCCACATAATCTGACAAAGTGTCATTTAAGACAGTAAGAGTCTTAGGTGGCTTTATTTTTCCTTGAGTTTTACTTTCAAAAAGAACATCAACTTTCTTTTCTGATGATTCAATGAAAGGAGTAAACAGAGAATCTTTAAGCCAGAACATCTCTTCTGGTTCTGGCTTAGCAGTAAACAAGTCATACAGCGTTGATTTTGGTTTACCAAATCGAGGATCCACATATCCTGGAAGCTCGATTTGCGCAAAACTAGTTTGTGACAGCACTAAGGTCTGTATTAAAACGGCTAACGCTGTTACTTTGATTCTCATTAATAACTACAGTTAAAACTCTGGTGGATTTAGGAGCACTGGTCGACCTGAACGCTCATCAAGTGCCTTTTTAAGAATATCCTGATTGATTCTTGGATCTTTGAAGAATTGTAACTGAGCTTGTGTGAATGAGAATGGGACGGTTGTATCAAAATTCTCAAATTCTGATTCACTTCTTGATAGAGGCTGATGAACCTCAATATAGAGATCTCCATTTGGCTCTTCAGCAAATTTAATTGGTTGATTAATGAACTCTACACGAGTACCAACTGGAACCTTATGGAATAAAGTCTCGTTATCCTCATTACGCAGACGGACACAGCCATGACTTACACGTAAACCGATACCAAAGTCAGCATTAGTACCGTGAATTGCATAAAGCTTTCCCACGTACATAGCATATAGTCCCATAGGATTATCAGGACCTGCTGGAACTACAGCTGGTAAATACTCACCTTCAGCAGCATATTCTGCTCTCATCTTAGCTGTTGGAGTCCAGGTAGGACCAGCCTTTTTACGCTCTACTTTGGTAACCCAAGCCATAGGTGTACCTTTACCTAACTGACCGATACCAATTGGATAAACTTCTACATTACCGCCATTAAAATAATACAGTCTCATTTCAGCAGAATTGACGATAATGCCCTCATGAACTGTTGGGGGTAAGATAAGTTTTGTAGGAATAATTAGTTTTGAACCTTTAGCAGGAACGATAGGATCAACCTCTGGGTTTGCCTCAATCATATTAGACAAACCTAAATGATACTCTGCTGCAACATACTCTAAAGTAGTAGTTCCAGTATCGTTAATTGAATAAACCTGCTCTTCACCTAAAACCTGGTGACCATTTAAAGGATAAATATTAGTTGTGGCTTGAGCTACCTGAAAAGAAGCTGCTAAAGATACTGCCAATGCTAATTTTTTTAACATGATAAATCTGTCTCTGCTTTTTACTTTTTGTACAGTTTTCAAAACTGTGCTAATTGTACTATTTTTATAAACAAAATGCGCAAGAGCGCACAATTTTGTCTTTATGGAACAAAATGAATTATTTCAAAATTACCAAAAGCTGATGTTATGGCGCACCTCTTTCCATATATTTTTGCGTGATTTTGGTCAAATTTGCCTATAAATGTGGCAAAATATGAGATTATTTTTAATTAGATTTTTTTATTGATTCTTTTAAATAAAGAACCGCATAAAGTTTTAAAGTAATTTTCGGAGCAATGTCGATGTCTGCCAATAAAGTTGCATACAATCCACAAGAAATTGAGCCAGAAGTACAAAAATACTGGGCCGATCATCAAACCTTCCATGCAACAGAAGATAAGAATAAAGAAAAGTATTACTGCTTAGTTATGTTCCCATATCCATCAGGACGCTTACACATGGGTCACGTACGTAACTATACCATTGGTGACGTAATTGCACGTTTTAACCGTTTATTAGGTAAGAATGTTTTAGCCCCTATCGGTTGGGATGCTTTCGGTATGCCTGCTGAAAATGCAGCTATTAAGAACAATAAGCAACCTAGCGACTGGACCTATTCAAACATTGACTACATGAAGAAGCAGTTAAAGTCATTAGGTCTTTCTTACGATTGGGCAAGAGAAGTTGCTACATGCCGTCCTGAGTACTATAAGTGGGAGCAGAAGTTCTTCGGTGAGTTATACAAGAAAGGCTTAGTTTACAAGAAGCTTTCAACTGTTAACTGGTGTCCTGTTGATCACACTGTTCTTGCAAATGAGCAGGTTGAAGATGGTTGTTGCTGGAGATGCGGCTCTAAAGTTGAGCAGCGTGAAATTCCTCAGTGGTACTTAAAGATCACTGCTTATGCTGATGAATTATTAAAAGACTTAGATCAATTAGACGGTTGGCCTGAGCGTGTTCGTACCATGCAGCGCAACTGGATTGGTCGTTCTGAAGGTTTAAATATCACCTTTAAGGTTGCTGACAGTGATGAAACCTTTACTGTTTATACCACTCGTCCAGATACCTTCATGGGTATTACTTACATTTCTATTTCAGCAAATCACCCATTAGTAAAGAAATGCTGTGAGACCAATCCTGAGTTAGACGCTTTCTGTAAAGAGTGCCGTACTCAGAAGTTTGCTGAAGCTGATATTGCAACCATGGAAAAGAAAGGTATGGCTACAGGTCTGTATGCTATCCACCCATTAAATGGTCGCAAGGTTCCAATTTATGTAGCTAACTTCGTAATTATGGATTACGGTACCGGTGCTGTGATGTCAGTTCCAGGCCATGACGATCGTGATTATGAGTTTGCTAAGAAATACGGCATTGACATCATTCCTGTAATTAAGGCTTCAAAAGATTCAGATGATCCTGATTTATCAGAACACGCTTTCACTGAGCACGGTATTGCCTGCCACTCAGGTGAATTTGACGGAATGAACTTTGAAGAAGCTTTCAAAGCAATTGCAGACAAGCTAGAGTCAATGGGCTGTGCTCAGAGAAAGGTAAACTACAGATTACGTGACTGGGGTATTTCTCGTCAGCGTTACTGGGGTGCACCTATTCCAATGTTAACCATCGATGAGACTGGTGAAATTGTTCCTGAGTTAGATGAAAATCTACCAGTTGAATTACCTAGCAATGTTAAGATCGATGGCGTTATCTCTCCATTAAAGACAGACGAGAGCTGGTACAAGACCACTTATGAAGGCAAGGCTGCTACTCGTGAAACTGATACCTTTGATACCTTCATGGAATCATCATGGTATTACGCTCGTTACTGCTCACCACGTGACGAAAAAGAGATGTTTGATAAGGATGCAGCTAACTACTGGTTACCAGTTGATCAGTACATCGGTGGTATTGAGCACGCTGTATTACACTTGCTGTACTCACGTTTCTTCTTCAAGTTATTACGTGATGCTGGTATGGTTAAGTATGATGAGCCATTCAAGCGCTTATTATGCCAAGGCATGGTACTGGCAGATGCTTACTACTATCTTGATGAGAACGGCACTAAGAATTGGGTAAATCCATTAGATGCAATTCCTACCCGTGACGATAAGGGCAACATCGTTTCTGCTGTAGATAAAGACGGTCATAAACTTCACCACGAGGGTATGATTAAGATGTCTAAGTCAAAGGCTAACGGTATCGATCCAGAAGATATGGTAAGAATGTATGGTGCTGATACTGTAAGACTGTTCATGATGTTCGCATCTCCTGCTGAATTAACACTTGAGTGGAGACAGTCTGGTGTTGAAGGCTCTCAGAGATTCTTACGTAAGTTATGGTCACAGGTTCAGGATTTAACCTTAGCAGGTCCATGTGTAAAACTAGACAAGTCTAAACTAACTCCAGAGCTACGTAAGCTACGTCATGATCTGCACTTAACTATTGAGAAGGTAACCGACGATATCGGTCGTCGTCAGACTTTCAATACTGCAATTGCAGCTATCATGGAGCTTCTAAATGTTGCTTCTAAGTGCACTGGCACTGATGAGGTTTCAATGGCTGTTCGTTATGAGGTATACAACAACGTAGTGCTAATGCTCTACCCTATCGTTCCACATATCTGCTTCAAGCTATGGTCAATCTTAGGCAACACTACCGAGATCGATAAAGAGACTTGGCCTACTGTTGATAAGAATGCTTTAAAGGAAGACGAAATTACTGTTGTTGTTCAGGTAAACGGCAAGGTTCGTGCAAGAATGAGCATTGATCCAAGTCTTGATGAGAACACAGTAACTGAAAAGGCTTTAGCTACTGAAGAAGTTAAGAAATTCACAGATGGTAAACAGATTAAGAAGACCATCTATGTTAAGGGCAGATTAGTTAACATCGTTGCTATCTAAAGTTCTTAAAAGACTTAAAAAAAAGCAATACAACTAGGATATGCAGTAAATAGGTAAAGGCGGTAATAATGAAATTCAAGCTTGTTTGTATAGGCGCACTGATGCTTGGACTTAGTTCTTGCGGATTCCATGTTCCAAATCAGAACAGGCTTGGTTCTAATATTTCAGAAATTGCAGTCTCTGGTTCTTATCACAACAAGTTCTATAAGCTAGTTGTGCATAAGCTTGAAATGAGAGGTATTAAGGTAGATTACCAAGGTACCTCTAATAGATCCCCTGAGGAAAGAAAGGATATTCCTACTCTTTCAATTACTGCTCCTAGTGTAAGTTTGCCTCTTGCTTCCATTAACTCTAGAGGTGCTGCACTTGAGTACAATGTTATTGTAAGAACTCAAGCAAGACTTACTATTCCTAACAGTTCAAAACCAATAATCATGAGAAACGGTCTTACTAGAACTACTCTAAATAAGGCTGATAATGCTCTAGCTTCAACTAATGAGCAGGAGCTTGTAATTGATGAGTGCTATGAAGTGTTAGCAGATCAGATGATTGCAAGAATTAACTATCTTGGGAAACAATCTGATCCTGATGAACCTTTTGTAGCTCCTGCTGAATTACTTTTAGCAAAAGATGAAGATAACAATGACATATATATTGATAACTCAAGAAATATGACATTGTTAGAAGCCCTAAGTGCTAAACAGGATGCTGAAGTTGCTCAAGGTAAAGCTGTAAGTTTAAGTGATCTGAACAATGGTATGAAAGTACTTAATAAGAACAAAGAGTACTCTCTGCCTAAGGTAGAACCTAAGATCCCTCATGAGGCTCCAGAGTCATTATCTGAAGAAGGTTTCTTGAAGTCTGAAGATAACGAAAATAAATAATCTGTTTTAATAAGTTAATAGAAAGCTCAAATTGAAAAATTTGGGCTTTTTTATTTGATTAAGTAAGACAAGGATAGAGAATAAGTATACCCATTCAGTAAACTTATATTATTACTAATAAAATTACTGTATACTAGACAGGTTACTTAGGTAACACCGGCGGTTCTAGACTCCTAGACCACTGGAATGGCCTAGGAGCTAGAACCATGTTTTTATCTAAAACAAAGGATTTCTTATGAAATACTTTTTTATAGTTGTGGTTCTAGTTTTACTGTTATAGTGCCAGCCAGTTTGGTAAGATAGAACCGCTAAAGAGCAGAGGTTTCCTGCCTCTGCTTCCATTATAGGATATATCCGGTCTTTTTCAAGTTTTTGATTGTAATCATCAAACAAATCAAAATATTAGACACAGTTTAAGTTTTCAATAATTGGAATTATCTGTTGATATCTATAGATGTAATTACTTGTGTTTTTTATCGCTAATTATTAGAATTTCACTAATTATCATACTTTAAAAACTCTCAATTTGAGCTTTTCAAAGTTTAAACATCACACTTAGTTTGCAGTAATATCTTATGTCTTTAGCTCCTGTATATGTCTTTTCTAGCGATGATCCTTTTTTAAAGAATGAAAGAAGTAAAGCTGTCATTGCTCAAGCCAGACAGGAACTACCACAAGCAGAATTCATGCTCTTTACCTCATCAGATTTAACCTCAGGATCTGTAGCTAATTTGGCACGCCTTGAGAACGAACTTATTGATCCTGGTTTATTTGGTGGCGACAGAATTATTAAGATCTACTTAAATGATTTAAATTCCATTGCAGTACAAGTGCTGCAATTATTAGCCATGCGCTCAAGACCAGGTGTAGTCACTGTCGTTGAAATAGGCAGGATAAACTCAGCTCTTGCCAAAACAGCTGCAGGAAATTCCCTAAAAGATGATTTTGGAAAAACCAAAAGTATTGATGGCAAAGCAAAGATCGTCATTGCGAATCTAAAATTTATTGGCGCTCAAATTGAGGTTATGTATCCACCAGAGGGTGATAAGTTCTCGATGTGGATAAGAAATCATGCAAGAAACAAATTCTCTCTTTCCGTTCAAGATGATGCCTTGGAATTTTTAAGCTTGAGTTGCGAAGGTAATCTTGTGGCAGTAGATCAGTTCTTTGAACTTGTAAAAATAACAACATCATCAAATGTAGTGACACTGCAACTAGCATCTGACTACATTTCTGGAAATAGCCGTTATACCGGATTTGAATTTGCAGAAGCTGCTGTTCTTGGAGGAAAGAACAGTATAAGAGCACTAAATATCTTATCATCTCTTACACAGACAAGTTCACTCTCTCAAGTACTACCTTTAGTTATTGGTAATTTTGATAGATTACTTTATGCCATTGGCCTTTTAAGAGGTCATAGTGAACTTTTAACAGGCAGAGTTAACTACAAAGATAAGATGATGTTTTTCAAACCATTAAGGATTAGTGCTCTAACTACCATGGATGCCGCTACCTTTGCAGCTAAAAACATGCCTCAGGATTTCTATGACTATTTAGTAAGTGAACTAGCATTAGCATCTAAAGCATATCAGGCTTTCAATAATGATGAAGCTCTAATGCATTTACAAAACATGGCAGTATCAACCTGTAACAGCAATGTAAGAGCACTAAAGGCATTGTAATGAGGATAGGAATTTTAGGCGGATCATTTAATCCTGTACATAAAGATCATTACCTTTTAGCATCTTATATCAAAGATGTTTTGTCATTAGATAAGTTTTTGATAATTCCTAATGCCATGCCGCCTCATAAGAATACCTGTCATATTTCTTTTGAAGATAGAGTAAAGATGTTGTCACTCGCATCTTTTGATAGGGATGGATTTGAAATCAGTGATATAGAGAATGATCCTTCTATTCCACATTACAGTTATGACACATTAGAGAAATTACATAACCTCTACCCACATGATGCTTTATTCTTTTGTATGGGAATGGACTCACTTGCCTATCTTGATAAATGGCATAAGGGATTAGAACTAATTAAGTTTTCTAATCTTGTGGTGACAGGTCGCGAGGGCTATTCATATAATGACATCAATCAGGATGTCACTCCCTTTATACAAAACTATGGACTTCTAGGGAAGGACAAACTCGGACTTTGTGAAAACGAACTTTTAAAGTTGCAAAATCATGATTTTATAAATAAACACTACTGTATCATTCTTAAAAGGTGTTTTCATAACGTAAGTTCTAGTAAAATACGCATAGAATTTCAGGATTTTTATCAAAAATATGCAAATTTTGCTAAAAAATCAGAATTTTTTGAACATATTGATGATTATCCTTGCTGTAAGCAATTTTTAGATAAAGCTGTGATTGAATACATTCTTGATAATGGTATTTATAGACAGCTCTAAGTGATAACAAAATTATCACTTAAGGTACTTATAAACTTAGGAACAATTTTGGAAAAAGAACTTTTAATCAAGAAGTGTGTAAAAACACTCGAAGACTCTAAGGCTCACGACTTAGTTAATATCGATTTAAACAATAACTCTTCAATTGCAGATAACATGTTAATCTGCACAGGCACCTCTAACCGTCATGTAAGCGCAATTGCCCAAAGACTTGTAGATACTCTGTATAAAGATGGCTTAAAGCAGATTAGAGTATCTGGTGAAACCTTAGGCGAATGGGTAATTGTAGATACAGGAACTCTGATGGTTCATATCATGCAACAGGAAATTCGTGAGCGCTATGAATTAGACGAGCTTTACCGTTGTATCGCAAGTGGTGTTGCTGAATAAAAACTAATTAAACGAGATTAGATAGCTCATGAAGATTATCTTACTTGCTGTCGGCACTAAGATGCCTGGCTGGGTTCAGGAAGGCTTTAACGATTATCAGAAGCGTTTTCCATCTGAGATGAAACTTGTCCTAGAAGAGATCCCTCCTGTAAAGAGAAATGGTAAAGGCTCTGAGGAAAAGGCTAAAGAATTAGAAGCAAAACTTATCTTAGAGGCTCTACCTAAAAAGGCCTATATCATCGCTTTAGATGAAAGAGGTAAACAGTACACATCACTAGAAATGGGACAAAAGGTAGGTTCATGGCAGTCATTAGGAATGGACGTAGTGCTGATTGTTGGTGGACCTAATGGTCTTACTGATGAGATTAGACAAAAAGCCAATGAGATGTGGTCTTTATCTAAATTGACTTTACCTCATCCGCTTGTAAGAGTGTTTTTAGCTGAAACTATCTATCGTGGATACAGCATTTATGCAAATCTGCCTTACCATAGAGCATAAGCACCAAACTTAAAATTAAACTGTTTTTACGGTCTATAAAGTCTTTACCTTATAAAGGTGTTTTATTATTCTTGAAAACTGAACTTTTTTCGTAAAAAAAGACAAATTTCAAAGATATTTTTCAAGTAAAACGTTAAAATAACAAATTCAAGCAAAGACCGTAAACAAAGAAAAATTTATTAAGCCTAATAATTACCAAACAGAGTTAAAAGTTGTTTTTCAGAAGCAGTAAAAAGCGCAAAGAGCGTGCTCTTTTTAGCTCGAAAAATGAAAAGAAAAGTTCTTCAAATAAGTCTGACAACAAGACTCGTAATGAGGAATTAGAAACCAGCGTTTTTCGTTCTAGAGTTTTTATTTGTGTTGGTATCTCCATACTCATGGTGATAGTGCTTTTCTGCAACCTTTACTATTTGCAGATCATCTCTTTCAAAGACTATCAGACCAGATCAAATGAAAACAGAATCAAAGTGATGCCTGTAGTACCTCCTCGAGGCATTATCTATGACAGAAATCATGTGGTACTAGCAGAAAACTCCCCTGTTTATCATTTAGTAATTTTTCCTAATAAACTGATAAACACAGAACAGACGATTCGTGATCTGAATAAATTACTGTCTTTATCCTTATCAGAAAAAGACGTTAAGAGACTGCTTGCTGAATCTAAGACAAGAAAGCGTTTTTCTGGTGTGGAGTTATCAAACTTTTTATCAGAAGAGCAGATAGCTACCTTTGCTGTAAACTCTTATCGCTATCCAAATGCACAGGTTGTAGCAAACTTAAAGCGCTACTACCCTTTTGCTGATATCACTACCCATACCACCGGCTATGTTTCAAGAATCAACCAAAACGACGTTAAGAAACTTGAAGCTGAAGGCAAGATTGACAACTATGAAGGTTCTACAGAAATCGGTAAACTTGGTATTGAAAAATACTATGAGGATTACTTGCACGGCGTAACAGGATCTTCAAAGGTAGAAGTTAACAGTCATGGTCAGGTGGTTAGAACCTTAAACTTTGATCCACCTGAGCCTGGTAAAGATATCACCTTAACTTTGGATATCAGATTACAGTACTATGCTCAGGAAATATTTGGCAAGATGAAAGGCGCTGTTGTGGCAATCGAACCATCTACAGGTGAGATTTTAGCTATGTACTCAAATCCTAGCTATGATCCAAATCCTTTTGTAAGAGGTATCCGAGGTGGTGAGTACCAGCGCTTATTAAATAACCCAGGTCACCCTCTTATCAATCGTGCAACTCAAGGTGGTTATGCTCCAGCTTCCACTGTAAAACCATTGATGTGTTTAATGGGATTGAATGAGGGCTTAATTACACCAAGTGGTTCTTTCTTTGGTCCTCCTTACTTTAAGTTACCAGGCTCTACCCACCAGTTCCGCGATTGGAGACCTTGGGGTCATGGTTGGATGGATCTGTACCGAGCTATTGAGATTTCAGCTGACACTTATTTCTACGATTTAGCTTATAGAGCTGGTATTAATAGAATTCATGACTACTTAGACCGTTATGGTTTTGGTAGAAAGACAGGTATTGATTTATCAGAAGAATCTCTAGGTATCAACCCAAGCCGCGACTGGAAAAGAAACCGTTTCCGTCAGCCTTGGCATTTAGGTGATACAGTACCTATCGGTATTGGTCAGGGTTATTGGACTTCTACTTTAATGCAGTTAGCAAAAGCACATTCAACCTTAGCTAACTATGGTGTAACTAGAACTCCTCACCTTTTAAAGGAAGTAAGCGATCCTATCACAGGAAAAGTAAGCAAATACCAGCAGCAAGAGCCTTTAGATACACTAAAGATTAAAGATCCTAAATACTTTGAAGCTTGTCGTACTGGTATGTACCTTGTAGTAAATGGGCCAGAAGGTACTGGTAGACGAGCTTTTTTTGGAGCTAAGTATAAAGCAGCAGGTAAATCAGGTACAGCTCAGGTGGTATCAATTAAGCAGGGTGAAAAATACAACGCAAGCAGACTTAAAGTTGAACACCGTGATAACGCCCTTTTCGTAGCCTATGCTCCATTTAAACATCCAAGAATTTTAGTTGCAGTAATTCTTGAGAACGAAGGTGGTGGTTCTACTAAGGCTGCCCCTGTAGCAAGAGCAATCATCGATAAATATTTACTAGACTTATACCCTAACGGCTATATGGGTGATCCAAATCCTCAGGTAGTAAAGTTTGGTATGGGCGGAAGCGTGGTACTTCAGTAGTATGACAGCAAAAGATAAAACAACATTAAGTCAGGTTAATGCAAACAAAGTTCATGGAACCTTTTTTTCTAAGCACCATGTTGACTTGCCTTTATTGTTCGGTTTGTTTCTAGCTTTATGCTTTTCTTTATTTGTCCTGTATTCAGCTTCAGGACAGGAAATTGATATGTTAACAAGACAGGTCACCAGAACCGGTGCAGCATTCTTGTTGATGATTGCAGTAGCGCAGATCCCTCCTCGCTATTATGCAAAGCTCTCGATTTATCTTTATATCTTAGGTCTTATCTTACTGGTTTTGGTAGAACTCTTTGGCGATATTTCAAAGGGAGCTCAGCGCTGGCTTAATTTAGGCGTGGTAAGAATTCAGCCATCAGAGATTTTTAAAGTTGTAATGCCACTTATGGTAGCCACTTTTTTATCTAAAGGCAGTCTTCCTCCAAAGATATTAAATACCATCATCGCCTTTGTGATTGTGGGCATGCCTACCGTATTGATTTTAATGCAGCCAGACTTAGGTACAGCATCTTTAGTTGCAGTTGCAGGCTTTATTGCAATTTTTATTGCAGGTCTATCCTGGTGGTGGATCATTGTAGGCGCAGGAGTAGCAGCAGCTGCACTGCCGGTGATGTGGAACTTTGTGCTACATGATTACCAAAAGCAACGTGTCTTTACCCTTTTAGATCCATCATCAGATCCTCTAGGTGCTGGTTATCACATCATTCAGTCTAAGATTGCTATAGGCTCTGGTGGTCTTTATGGTAAAGGATGGTTACAGGGCTCACAGTCTCAGTTAGACTTTTTACCTGAGCCCCATACAGACTTTATTTTTGCGGTTTTATCTGAAGAAACAGGTCTTGTAGGCTTTTTAATTCTAATGTCACTGTACTGCTTTATCATTGGCAGATGTGTGCTGATTACCCTGCAGACAAGAGATAACTTTGAAAGAATTTTGTGTGGTAGCTTTACCTTTACCTTCATGTTCTACATCTTTGTGAACATCGGAATGGTATCAGGTATTCTGCCTGTAGTAGGTGTGCCTCTACCTCTAATTAGTTATGGTGGTACAGCTATGATCACGCTGACTATTTGCTTTGGTATGATTATGTCTATTCATACTCACAAAAAGACTAATTTCTTTAGAGAGAATTAACAAAAAAAACAAGGAGACTGCTTATAGCAGCTTTTACATGAAAGATTTTCTAAAAAGAACGATAAAACCTTTATTAGCAACCTTGGCGCTATCTTGTGCTGCAAACACTAATGCAGCAGATTTAAATGAGCTAGCCACCTTTGCTAAAGTGCCTGTTGAGTCTTTACAGGATGCTTTAAATCAAGCTGTATACCAGCAAAAGATCATTGATGCAATTACAAGACCAGGAGAAGCAAAACCTTGGTGGCAGTATCGTAAGATCTTTATTACTGTCTCCAGAATTCAAGCTGGTGTTCATTTCTATTTTGAAAATGAAAAAATTCTTTTAAGAGCTCAAAACACCTATGGAATCCCTGCAGAAATTATCTGCGCTATCATTGGCGTTGAGACGCTGTTTGGTAAAAACATGGGATCATGGAAAGTCTTAGATGCTTTATATACTCTAGGCTTTAACTATCCTAAGCGTGAAGCTTTCTTCTCTAAAGAATTTGCCCGTTTTGTTTATTTAGCTAATCGTGAGAACTGGTCTTATGACAGCATTAAAGGCTCATACGCTGGAGCCATGGGCATGGGGCAGTTTATGCCATCAGCCTACATTGATTATGCTGTAGACTTTGACGGTGATGGTCACATCAATCTCTTTACAGATAAAGAGGACGCTATAGGCTCTGTTGCAAACTACTTTAAAGGTCACGGTTGGCAGACTGGTCGTGGTATTTGTTATGGCGTACATCCTCATAATGCAAACGTTGATGCTTTAATGAAAAAACAGTGGGATTTAACTGTTGAAGAGCTTTATGCCTCAGGAGCTACCACCAAAGTTAACTTGTCACCAAATCAGAAAGTAAGACTCTTTAGTTATGATCTTGAAAATGGTAGCAAAAGTTACGTTGTAGGTCTTAACAACTTCAACACTATCATGCGTTATAACACCTCTCCTTTGTATGCTAGAGCTGTTTTTGAATTGTCTGAATTTATTGCAATGAACGTAGATAAGATAAAGAGACAACGTGGCATTGAAGTACCACATAGGAGCAGAATACCTTGATTAAACAAAAATTATCCTTATTAAGTGTTCTTTGTTTATCTTTAGTCTTTATCTTGCAGGGCTGTTCCTCTTCAGGTCATGGCTCAGCAGGCGGTGGCTATACCTATGGTACCGGTCCTAACAAAACAAAACCTATGCCTGAAAAAGAAAAAGTGAATATTCAGGGTATTGGTGGAGCTAAGCCAATTTATGAAGTTCAAAGAACAGGTGGATGTAACAAAGACTACTCGGTTTTAGGCAAGAACTATATGATTTGGAATGGAGCTACCTCCTATATAGAAGAAGGTACCGCTTCATGGTATGGTCCTGGCTTTAATGGTAAAAAGACCTCTAATGGAGAGGTTTATAACCAGAAAGGGTTTACAGCAGCTCATAAAAACCTGCCCCTACCTTCATATCTTAAAGTTACTAATTTAAGAAATGGTAAAAAGGTTATTGTAAGAGTAAATGACCGAGGTCCTTTTGTGGGAACTAGAATTCTGGACTTATCTGAAGGTTCAGCTCGTGCTATCGATATGATCGGCACTGGAACTTCAAAAGTAAGAATTGAGCTTATTAAAGTAAATCCATCTGGCAGTTATGCTAATGCTGTAGGTACACCTTCTGGCTACAACATCACCCCATCATCAAATGGTTCTTGGGGATCAAGTTCTAGCTCATGGGGTACAGGTAATTCCGTAAGCAGAAGTATTAAGACCTATACAGCTAATAAGACTAAAAGAGTTTATACAAGACTAAACAACTATGTATCAAACAACGTCTTTAATAATTCTGCTATAGCGGGTTCTGGTTATACTTCAACTAGCGCCTTATCCAAGGGCAACAGCTACATTCAGTTAGTAGCATGTAATTCAGATAAGATGGCAGAAGAAATTAAGGCTAATGTGTCAGGCAAGATCTCATATCCAGTGATTATTGCAAAGGAAGGAAATATCAACCGTGTACTTGTAGGACCTTTATCAGACTCTACAGCTCGCAGTGCCTTGAACACTTTAAAAAGAAAAGGTTATAGTGATTGTTTCATAAAAAAGTTTTAAAATTAACTAATTAAAAAATTTAACACTTTGAATGTTACTGTTTAAGTAATAAAACAGATTTTGAAACTGATTAAATAAATTATTATCAGGAAGACAAGATGTCAGTTAAACGTACTCTAAAGATTTCACTTTTTGCACTAGCATTAAGCTCAGTTTGCTCTTTATCTACTGCTTTTGCAGATGATGCAATTCCAGATCCATTTGCTGCTGTTAAAGCGCAAAATGGTACAGCTCCAGTTGCCAACCAAGCTCAGGGGGTAGCACCTGCTCCTATCGTAGTACCAGAGCCTCCTCAGTTTGAAGCTCAATCATGGGTTTTAATGGACTACTATTCAGGTCGTGTAATCTGTGAGCAGAATTCTCATGAAAAGATTTGGCCAGCATCGCTTACCAAGATGATGACTGCTTATGTTATCGGTATGGAGTTAAAAGCAGGTCGTCTTCATATGGATGATGATGTAACCATCACCGAAGACGCCTGGGCAAAGAAATACACAGATTCATCAAAGATGTTCATCGAAGTAGGTCGTACCATTAAGGTTGGCGATTTAGTTCGTGGCATTATCATTCAGTCAGGTAATGATGCTTGCGTAGCTATGGCAATTCATTTAGCGGGTACTCAAGAAGGATTCGTATCTGTAATGAACAACTACGCAGCTCAATTAGGTTTAAAGGATACCCACTTCTCAAACGTACATGGACTGTTTGATGAGATGAACTATTCATCAGCATATGATATGGCTTTATTAGGTAGAGCCATCATTCGTGATCTGCCTGATGAATACCCTATCTATTCACAAAAAGAATTTACCTTTAATGGCATTAAACAGTACAACCGTAACCGCCTCTTATGGGATAACTCAATGAAAGTTGACGGCATTAAGACCGGCCACTTATCACAGGTAGGTTATAACTTAGTAACCTCAGCTGTAAATGACAATATGCGTTTAGTTGCAGCTGTAATTGGTGCTAAATCTGAAAAGTTACGTGCTAACTACAATAAAGCCTTATTAACCTACGGCTTTAGATATTTCCAGCTTTACACTCCCGTACAGGCTAACAAGCCTCTTTTAAAGAGAGATGTAAGAATGGGTAAGCAAAGCCAGGTTGATTTAGTCATTGCAAAAGACTTAAATCTATTGATCCCTCGTGGCAGACAGAATGACCTGAAGTTAAGCTATAGATTAAAACGCAGCACCTTCATTGCTCCTTTAAAGAAAGGTGATGAATTAGGTGTTATCGATGTAAAGCTTGATGATAAGGTAATTAACTCTGTCCCATTAGTATCAGCACAAGACATCGAAGAAGGCGGTTTCTTTGGCAGAATGTGGGATAAGATTTGCTTATTCTTTAGCTCTAATGATGAAGAAGTATCAGAGCAAAAGTAATAAGATATTTTCAATCAACATTTAATATTGAAGGATTAAAGATGGCTGACGATTACAAAAAACTCGAAGAACTCATAAAGTTTCCTTCAGTTGTTGGATTTAGAGTGATTGTTGACTCTACTGTCGTAAATTCAATTGGTGAGATTAAGAAAGTTGTTGATGCAATTGAAAAAGGCGGTATGCAGGAAATAACTGATCCTCCACGCAAGAGTTCAAAAGGAAATTATGTGTCTTACACCATTCCTGTAAAGGTAACTACTCCTGATAATCTAAAAGCACTGTATCAGAAGATCGGCGCTTTAGATTGTGTAAAGCACGTAATTTAAAAGCTATTTGCTAGGATAAAAAGTGTCATACAAAGATCAAAATGACTTAAAGTTTGGCTCTGACATGTCTCGCTTCTTGAGTGCGACCTGTTATTTAGCTGCCTTAGCTTTAGTTGTAGGAATTCTCTTCGTGGTTTTAAGCTGCTTTAAGATTTCAAGCTATGCTTTTAAGACCTACGAGAGTATTGACAAAATTCCTTATAACAAAGTAGGTGTCTTATTTGGAACCTCACCTTTAGGCGCATCTGGTGCTCCTAATGAGTTTTTCACTTATAGGATCATGGCAGCATCTCAGCTCTTTAAGTCAGGCAAAATCGATTATATCTTAGTCTCTGGAGACAACCGTCATGAGTCTTATAATGAGCCTCGTCTCATGAAAAGAGCTCTGATTAAGGCAGGAGTTCCAGCAGAGAGGATCGTTTTTGACTTTGCAGGTATCAGCACACTCGATTCAGTAATTAGAGCTAGAAAAGTCTTTTTATTAAAATCAGCTACCTTTATCTCTCAAGGTTTCCAAAACGAAAGAGCTCTATTTATCGCTGATAAATATGACTTAAAGGCTGTAGGATTTAATGCAATCAATCCTACAACCAGTTTCATCAATCGTGTGGGAATTAGAGAGTTCTTTGCAAGAATTAAGTGTGTCTTCGATGTTTATATTTTAGATTCACAGCCTAAGTTCTTAGGAAAACCAGAAAGTATTGGTAAGAGCGCTCTGCCAAAAGAACTATCAAATAAACCTAAAAAGATGACCTCTCCTTTAAAGCAATTAACTGATAGTGCTGAGCAATTAAGACAGGCAGCTTTAATTGCAAAGTACGAGCCAATTGCCAAGCATTTGACCGATACAGCAAAACAGATTAAAACACATCAGGAAAAGCTTGAAGTTGAATATGATTATTCCCAAAATGCTCAGGAAGTAACCAATGAGCAGAATGAAATTCTATCAGAAGAGCAAAACGAAGCTCTAGAGCAAGCATCCGAGGTCGCTTCAGAAAGCTTGAATGCAGGTAACAGTAACACCACCTACATAGATCCTAATGAAACTCCAAGCGATGAGGCAAATGCAACTGAGCCAGAGAAAAAAGTAGTCAAGCGTAGTAGAAGAGTTCGCAAGGACATTAAAAAGTTCAACGGCGATCCATGGGATTACTACTAAGCATATTTAAAGCTTTTAATAAAGGAACACTCAAATTTGAATGTTCCTTTTGTTTTTTAGTCTGTAAGGAAAAGTCATGACAAAAGTTCTAGTTGTACAGTGCTCATCTAAATTCGGTGATGTCAAAGAAAACCTTTTAAAGCTTGAACACACACTAAAAGACTCCATTGATAAAGACGAAAAGATTGATCTTGTGGTGGTGCCTGAATTCTTTGCCACAAGTACTGATTATGTAAATCATGTAGTAGATGAAAATGGTGGTGAAATCTTAGATACAGTAAAGAAACTTGCTAAACACTACCATACAAATTTCATTGCAGGCTCCATTGTAAGAAAAGTAGGCAACAAAATTTATAATTCGTCTTTTGCCTTAAACCGCGAAGGAGAAGTGATTGGCATCTATGACAAGATCCATCTTTTTAACTATTTTGGTGGACAAGAAGGCACTAAATCCACACCAGGCAGCAAAATTTGCTGTGTAGATTTTGACTTTGGGAAAACCGGGATTGCTATCTGCTTTGATATCCGTTATCCGCTACAGTTTAGAGACATGATGAAACTTGGTGTAAAAATGATTGTTTTGCCTACAGCTTGGATCTTTCCAAAAGATCAACTTGCAGATCCGGCTTTTAGACAGGACTGTGTAGATATCTGGAGAGCAATGGCTAAAACTCGTGCCTATGACAATGAAGTGTACTTTGTTGTCTGCAATCAAACTGGTGCGATTTCACCAGTTATGGAAGGCTTGGGTAACTCAATGGTAGTCTCTCCTTACGGCAAGCTAGAAGAGACCTTAGACACAGAAGAAGGCGTTATCAAGGCCTATATTGATTTTAATAAGGTAGATATCGCAAGAGATCATTTTCCTGTACAGGAGCTCATTTAGAGAGCCTATAGAGTCGTTTTAGACTGAGCATGACTCAGTCTATCTTTAAAAGTTCACCTGTAGCAACATCATAGTTGGTTACAGCAAGTTCATTTACAGCACTTCTCTTAGTGATGTTTGAGTTAATTCTTCGACAAACCTCTAAGACTTTGATATTAAACTTACTGTAAATCTCACGGGCTTCTGGCACATCTGAATTTGATAATAAGAAACGAATTCTCCTCTTATGTAAATTCATACAGAAATCTAATAATCTAAACTGCTCAGTTTCTTTGAATTTGTCAGACTGATATGAGGTAAAGTTAGCGGTCTTAGATACAGGGAAATATGGAGGATCAAGATATACAAAAGAATTATCAGGGATCATATCTAATAAAGAAGCATAATCCTGATTGTAAATAGCAACATTCTTATCATTTAAAAACTTATAACAGGCATTTAAAGTAGGAACATCACAGATAAGTGGTGACTTATAGTTACCCATTGGGGTATTAAAATAATTCTTTTTGGATACACGATATAAACCGTTATAGCAGGTTTTCATCAAATAGATGAGTCTTGCTGCTCTTTCAATTCTTGGTCGTTTAAAAAAATCTTTTTCGCGATCCCATGAGCGGATCTTTTCATATAAAGATTTGTCATAGATAAGAGTAGAAAGGAACATCTCAAGTTCAAAGACGTTCTCTTTGATTTCCTGATAGGCGGCGATGAGCTCCGAATTTGAATCATTGATAATAGCTTTATCAAAGTTTAATGAAAAGAATAAAGCTCCAGAGCCTACAAAAGGCTCTACATAAGTATCAATATGCTCAGGAATGAGTTGTAACAGGCGCTCAACACTAGAACCTTTACCACCGACCCACTTTACAAAGGGTTTTAAATTTTCAAAAGAATTATGAGTATGCATCGCTGTTTCCACCTACAACTATTGTAAATGAAAACAAATGATTTTTAAGCAATTTTAAAAGATTATCTGTAGTTTCTAACTAAGATCTCATCTGCACTGCCTGAACCTTCGCGGTTAGGATTTACAAAACGCTTTGCTTTAACAAAAGTGCAGTTATAGTCTTTGTACAATTCTTTAATGAATGGAGTGGCTGAATTTGAGAGCATGAACTTAACACCTTTCTTATCAAGGGTGCCACACAATTCTTTTAATTCACACTGATCATTTTGTGAGAAACCATCTGAAGCATAACTTGTAAAGCTGGTGCTACTGATAGGATCGTATGGAGGATCAAAGTAGACAAAGTCTCCTTTCTCACAGTCTTTGCAGATCTCAAGGTATGAGGCGTGCTTAATCTTGACGTCATTATCTTTAAGGTAAGAGGACACTGCTAAAAATCTGTCTACCACAGGTACAAATGGGGACTTGTAATGACCATAAGGAGTGTTAAATAGACCTTTACTATTTACTCTATAAAGACCATTAAAACAGGTTCGATTTAAATAGTAGGTACGAGCTGCTTTTTCAATTGAAGTTAAGAGATTGAACTTCTCAGGATCTCTATCGATATTTCTTTTGTCTAAAAAGAATTCTTTGGTGTTCTGATAGGTAAAAAGTAGTTTTAAAAGTGGTTCAACATTGTTTTTGACCGCATTATAAAAATTGATGAGCTCTCCATTGATATCCCCTATAACTGCTTTTTTAGGATGAAGTTCAAATAACATTGCTCCACCACCAATAAATGGCTCAAAGTAAGTGTTGAAAGTTCTAGGCATCTTAGCTGTTAATTCAGGTAAGAGCTGTCTTTTACCGCCAACCCACTTTAATAAAGGAAGAAGAGACTCATTCATAAAATATGACCTTTACCTCAGATCAAAAAAACGGAGAACAAGTCTCCGTTTTTCCTAATAGAACAAACTAGTTATTATTTCTCTGGTACGATTGAAACAACAACAGTTGTCTTAACATCTGGGTGAAGCTGAAGTTCGATATCGAAATCACCAACTGAACGTAAAACGCCATCTGGTAAACGAACTTCTGACTTGTGAAGATCAACACCAGCTTTGATAGCTGCTTCTGCGATATCACGAGTACCAACTGAACCGAATAGCTTGCCTTCATCACCAGCCTGAGCGGTGATAACAAACTTGCCGATTGCAGCTAACTTCTCAGCACGATCCTGAGCTGCCTTTAACTCTGCAGCGATCTTAGCCTCTAACTGAGCACGCTCAGCTTCGAACTTAGCTAAGTTCTCTTTAGTTGCAAGAACTGCCTTCTTTAAAGGTAACAGGTAGTTACGAGCATAACCGTTACGTACCTTAACCTTGTCACCTAGACCGCCTAAACGGCCAATTTTGTCTAATAGAATAACTTCCATTGTAAGCTCCTAATTAGCGGCTCTGTAGGTCGGTGTAAGGTAAAAGAGCCAGGAAGCGAGCACGCTTAATAGCGGTTGCTAACTGACGCTGATACTTAGCGCTAGTGCCGGTGATGCGGCTTGGAACAATCTTACCTGACTCGGTAACATAGTTCTTTAATAAAGCTACATCTTTGTAATCAATCTCAGTAACACCTTCTGCAGTGAAACGGCAGAACTTACGACGGTGATAGTAATGTGCCATGCTAATTCTCCTTATTCAGCTGCAACTTCTGCAGAAGCTTCTTCAGCCTCTACTTCAGCCTTAGGTGCGCGAGCTTCCTCATCGCGTGAACGACGCTCATCGCGAGCCTTCATCATAGGTGACTGCTCGGTAACTGGCTCGTTGGTACGGATGATTAAGTTACGGATAATGGCATCATTGAAACGGAAGTTGTTCTCGATTGAATCGATAACTTCCTGATCAGCCTCTACGTTCATTAAAACGTAGGTTGCCTTGTGAACCTTCTGAATTGGGTAAGCCAGCTGACGACGGCCCCAGTTCTCTAAACGATGGATCTTACCACCTGACTTCTCGATCTCGCCCTTATAGCGCTCGATCATGCCTGGAACCTGATCAGTCTGATCTGGGTGAACCAGGAAAACGATTTCGTAGTTACGCATTAAAATGCCCCTTACGGTAAAAATCTGATAAAATCAGTCAACTTATCAGACAAGGAGACGAATGTAGGTTTTACCTACACGACTGAGTGCCGACATTATACTATTTTTTCTTAAGACTTCAAGTTCAAATTCAACGTCATTCAAACTTATTTTCGTCATTACCTTCAAGACACAAAAATGACCTGAAAGATTTTGCTCTTACAGGTCATTTTTTAAACTTTAAGTTATGCTCTGTTTACTTAGATTTTGCTAAAAATTGTCTTACTACTTCATACATAGCAATACCAGCTGCTACAGATACATTTAAAGACTCAACACCTTTAGCCATAGGGATTTTTACAATAGCATCGCACTTTTCTCGAGTTAAGTGGCGCATACCACTCTCCTCAGAGCCCATTACTAAAGCAGTCTTCCTCTGGAAATCATAGTCAAAGATGGTGTCGGTAGCTTCACCTGCCATTCCTACAACTTCTACGTTGTGCTCCTGCATCATTTCAATGGTTCTTGCTAAATTGGTTACTGCTACAAAAGGAACCTGTTCAGCTGCACCATCAGCAGTCTTTCTAGCAACGGGAGTTAATGATGCTGACTTATCTTTAGGAACAATCACAGCATCAGCGCCTGCTGCCCATGCTGAACGCATAGCAGCACCTAAATTTCTAGGATCAGTTACACCATCTAAAATTAAGAATAACTGCTTTTCATCTTCAAGCTTTTCTAACAATTCTTCTAAGAAACGCTCATCCTTTGGAGGTGTTGCAATTACTTCAAGCACAATGCCCTGATGAACCCCATTATCGGTCTTTTCATCTAGGCTGTGACGCATTGCAACCTGTGCTCTGATACCTACAGCTTGCAATTTCTGCTCGATTTGACGAATTCTCTTATCATCTTCACGACCTTTTACTACCCAAGCAGCAGTGATCTTTTCAGGAGCAGTTTCAATCGCTGTTAAAGCAGCATTGATGCCATAAATAATTTCTCTTGCACGACTCTTTTTCTGATTAACAAACATTATTTTTTACCTTTTTTACTCTTTGATTTCTTCTTGCCTTTTTTGGGGAATTTAATCTGTCCCATATTCACAGCCGTTCCATATGGGTTTGAGATGTACTCTTTTTCTAATGAAGCAGAGCTTCCCTTCTTAGCTACTTTTCTTTGTACTTTGTCCTCATCACTTGCAACTCGAGCAGATGAGATGTCGGCAAGATTTTTTAAGATCTTCTCTTTATCAGAACGCGGTGCATTTTGACTGATTTTTTGACGTTTTGCAACTAATGCATCGCGCTCTTTTTTCAGATACATAAGCTCTTTCTTGTTCATAGTATCTGGTCTTAAATCAATCTTGTGCTCTTCTTCGTTGACACCTGCTACCACAACTCTAACCTTCTTACCTACAGCATAAACTTCGCCGCGGTTAGAAACTAAAGTCTGAGTGCGTTCATCAAATGACATGTAACTGTCAAAGTTACCAATATAGATCATGCCATCTACGCCATAATCATCTAGGTGAACAAAGACACCAAACTTAGTACATGCAGTTACGGTACCATCAACAACTTCACCTATAAATTTCTCCATATAGATACAAGCTAAGGTACCATCGACCTCATGTTCTGCTGTATCTGCTGCAATCTCTCTATCAGTACACTTCACACCTAATGCTACAAGTTCAGCCTTAGTATAAGAGCGAGAACCAATTCTTCCCCAGTCGTGCTTTTGTTCTTTTTCTAAAAGATACTTAATTACACGATGTAGCTGTAAATCAGCATAACGTCTGATTGGTGAGGTAAAGTGAGCATATTTCTCTAAAGCAAGACCAAAGTGACCAATGTTATCAGGACTATACTCAGCTTTTGACATACTGCGCAGGATTAACTCGTTGATGATCTTAGCATCCTCTCTTCCTGCAACTGAATCTGCCAATAACATATAGTCTTTAGAAGTAGGGCTGTCACCGCCTTTTAAAGATAAACCAAAGCGGGCTAATTGAGTTACTAACAGGCCAAGTTTCTTTTCCATAGGCTTTGCATGGACTCTATACAGAGTCTGAGCCTGACGCTCTGAGACAAAGGTTGCTGCTGCCACGTTTGCTGCGATCATGCACTCTTCAATAAGTTTATGAGCATCATTTCTTTCTAAAGGTTTTACACCTTCAATTTCCATGTTCTCATTAAAGACAAAATGCAATTCATCACTTTCTACTGAGATACCGCCTCGATTGCGACGATCTTTCTTGAAAGCCTGATAGAGGTTGTAAAGTTCTTTAACATCATCCATTACAGATTTATGTTCTTCAAAGATGGCTGTACCCTCTGATATCATCTGCCAAGCTTCTGTATAGGTAAGTCGAGCGTGTGATCTCATAACAGCTGGATAGAACTTATATGACTCAATTTTGCCTACTTTGCTAATTACCATTTCACAGGTCATACAGAGTCTATCGACATCAGGATTTAAAGAGCAGATGCCATTTGACAATTTCTCAGGCAACATAGGAATTACAAAGTTAGGAAAGTAGCAGCTGTTACAGCGGTTAACAGCTTCTTTATCTAGAAGAGTACCTGGTTTTACATAGAAAGAAACATCAGCAATGGATACAAATAATCTCCAGCCGGTGCCTTCTTTTTTGCAGTAAACGGCATCATCAAAGTCTCTGGCATCTTCACCATCAATGGTTACTAATGGAATATCTCTTAAATCAACTCTGCCATGGATATCTTTAGCTGAAACTTCATTTGGAATTCTTGATAAAGATTTAATCAGATTGTCAGGCCATACATGAGGAATGTCATTGCGTAAGACTGCCATGACAATGATATTGTTTAAATTACCAATATCTTTTACCACTTCACGGGTTTTAACCAAGAACCGATTTAAGCCTACACGCTTGACAATTTGAGCAATAACAACATCACCTGATTTAGCTTCTCCTAAATCAGATTCTGAAGCAAAGTCAAAGATCATCTCTTTTAAGTTAGCCTCGTCAGGCATTAAGGAAGCTTTCTTTTTGCCAAAGAGCATAATTCTGCCTAAAACGCACTGACGAACCTTGGTTAAATTCTTTACAAAGGCAATATCACTAGACTTAGTAGCTATTGCTTCAACTTCATCGTTTGGCATAATAACCAAGTCTGTATTCAGATGATATTCCTTACCAGTTTCATCTGAAATTACATAGCTGTAATGTTTTACATCATCAATACCTTTTAACAGGGGATCCTCAACAGCTTTAACTTTTGCGTTAATAACCTTTACTTCACTAGGAACTGCGTATACTTTCTTATCGCAGATCTGTGCTAGTGAACCTTTTGCTACAAGATCATCTAAAGTATTAAAGTAATCTTCAGTTTTGTATCTGCTTATATCACCTTTAAAACCTACAGAGCCAAGCAGGCTGGCACACAGACCGAAGTTGCTGCTTTTTGAAAAATCCAGCTGATACAGGGCGGCAACGGCATAGAGTGCAACTCTGAAATCTCCATCGATTTTGCCTTGCGGAGCAGATTTTAATGACAGAAGAGAAGTCAGTCTCTGTTTTTCTGAATTGATGTTCATAAAATGTCCTTAAGAGGAACGATCCTCTGCTCTTGAAAAGAGTTTAGAGAAGCACTCTGCCTGTAAACTCTCTATAAATTCTTTATAAGTCTTAATGTTAGATAACTGCTGTTACATCAATTATAGGTGATAGTTTAATCTTTATGAGAGTTTAAATATTCAAATCTGAACTTTTTTTGACAATATCCATGTACTGTAACTTACGATGAAAGTTCCTAAAATGAACTTCAGTATGGAAGTTTTTTACTCTCTACAACGTTAAGCTACATATGTTTTCACGTTATTCTGAGCTTAACAGCTGAAATTTTCACATTTTATTGATCCATTAAGCTGTAAAAATTCACGTTTTATTGATAAATAAATTAAAAAAAATCACGTTTTGAGTTTTCTGGTAACTTAAACTTCTGTCTCTGCCAATAAACTGTAATCTACAGGAATAACTCCAAAATATCATTGAGCATCCAGCGCCCCTTCTCCGTAAGAGAATACCCTGTATCAGAGAACTTTAAAAGACCTTCATCTCTTGCCCTGTACAATTTTTCTTTTACTGCTGAAAAATCAAGAGAAGTGGTAAGTTCAAACTCATCATACTCGGTTTCATCAAAAACTCTCAGACGGTTGAGCATGAACTCAAATGGAAGATCGGTCTTTTTTACTTCAAAGAAATTATCCTTTCTCTGCTCAACGTCCTCCATGTAGGCTTTAGGATCCTGACGGTTAGCTCTTCTGCAGGTTTTATCACCGTTTTTTATTTTTGAATGAGCTCCGGCTCCGATCCCTAAATAATCATAGAAAAACCAGTAGTTGATATTGTTCTGACAGCGTCTGTCCTTAGTATAACCAGATACTTCATATCGGTTAAAACCAAGTTCACTCAAAAGAGAGAATCCCTGATTTTCAATATCTGCAAGACAGTCCTCATCTGGGAGTTGCGGAGGATGAGATCCAAAATATGTATCCTCTTCTAATGTCAGCTCGTACCATGACAGATGATTACAGCCTAAAGAGGCGGCTGTTCTGAGATCTGACAGAGCCTTTTGAGCGGTCTGAAAAGGAAGACCGTGCATGATATCAATATTGAAATTTTTAAATCCTGCTTTTATAACGCTCTGACAAGCTTTTACAGCTGTTTCTGAGTCATGAATTCTGCCCAAAAGCTTCAGTTCCCTGTCATCAAAGCTCTGAACTCCAAGACTGATCCTGTTTATTCCAAGACTCTTATAATCTTTTAAGGAGGCAGGCGAAACAGTTCCCGGATTTGCCTCCATGGAAATTTCACACTCATCCATACAGTACGGATAAATTTCCTTTAAAAGCTTTTCCATAAGCGAAGGAGGAAACAGAGATGGAGTACCGCCACCGAAGTAGACAGCATTGAATTTTCTGCCTGATAAAAGATTTACATTCTGATAAAAATCAGAAAGCAGAGCATTAAGATATGACTCATCAGTACATACGCTCCTGTTTTTAGGATAGGAATTAAAATCGCAGTACGGACATTTGCGTATGCACCATGGATAATGAACATAGAGGCTTACAGGAAGCGGAACTGTCATGAAAGATTATGCTCTAGTTTATAGGTTAATGCCTGCAGTGCCCTTGCTCTGTGAGAGATCAAATTTTTAATCTGGGGAGGCAGCTGAGCTGCAGTACAGTTTCTTCCGGTAACAAGGAACAGAGGATCATAACCGAATCCGCCAGAACCTAGTTCCTTTAATCCGATTGCACCTTCCCATGATGACAGTACAGTCAGAGGCACAGGATCGTCGGCATGTCGAACTAGACATAAGGCACAGTAGTATCTGGCTGTTCTCTTACCTTCAGGTACATTTTTCAGCTCTTCGAGCAGCTTTGTGTTGTTTGCTCTGTCGTCTCCGTGTTCACCGGCGTAACGGGCAGAATAAATACCGGGAGCTCCGTTTAAGGCATCAACGGCAAGCCCCGAATCATCAGCAAGAGCCCACATGCCTGACTTCTCACTGGCGTATCTTGCCTTGATAATGGCGTTTTCCAGAAAACTTTTGCCGTTCTCCTCAGGAGAATCGATTCCAAGAGTCTTCTGCAGAACAATTTTAAAACCAAGAGGTTCCAGAATGGCGCGAAACTCTCTGGCTTTTCCCTCATTTCCAGAAGCTAGCACTAATGTTTTTTCCATAAAAACCACTGACCTTTTATTTGTGTGTCTATTTCTTATTTAACTTTTTCAATGCTTCCTGAGCTGCCTTTGTAATTACAGTTTCAGCTGACAGATTGAAGAAAGAATATTTAGCCAGAGTCTCTACAGTCAGACCGTTTTCCATGGCTAAGGCTAAAAGCTGAGCTATCTTATCACCTTTAAAGGCACAAAGCTCTGCTCCTAGAATTTTATGTGTTCTGACTGAAGTATAGATACTCAGCATTCCACCATCCTCTCGTAACCCCCTGAAATGCCCCTGAGACAGTCTTACTTCTGTTGTGATAAATGTATCCCCGGTTTCCCTAGCATAATCGCGCATCTCATTTAAAGTTTTGCCTGCAATGGCAAGAACAGGATCGGTAAACACGATATCGACTCTTATCTGAGTGCGTCTTTTGTTGAAATCCGGGAATGTTGCTGCATTGGCTCCAGCGTCAAAGCCTTCTGATCTGGCAACTGATGACAGGTGATCTGAATGGCAGACATCACCTGCTGCAAAAATATTGGCAACTGAAGTCTGCAGAGTACCTGGATCAACACTAATACAGCCGGTTCTATCGAGTTTTACACCTATATTCTGCAGATTCATACCTGCAATATTCGGGATCCTGTCAGTTGCGGCAACCACACTCTGCATATGAAGATAGTTTTCATAGCCGCGATCGTCGATGTAGTAGATTGCATAACCTTCATCTTCCTCATCTTCCATTGATGTGATGAAAGTATCCACATATAAATTGAACCTTGAGGAGAGCATCTGATGCGCTACTGTAAGAATAGTATCGTCAGTCAGTGACCATAGTTTTCTCTGACCGAACACCGCCACATCAACACCAAGATATGACAGAGCCTGTCCCAGTTCCAAACCTATTTTAGAGCTGCCAAAGACGGCTACTGATTTTGGCAGTTTTTCAAGTTCAAAGAATTCATTGGTGGTTAAAATATTCTTAAGTCTGGACTGTTCGTACGTTACAAGGGGAGACGAGCCTGTTGCAATGACTGCTGTCTTAAAGGTTATTTCTATGCAACCGTCAACAATAACTGTATGTGAGCCTGTAAATTTTGCCTTGCCTCTTATTCTTTTACTCTCGGGAATTCTATACATAAAGGAGAGCACTTCAGAGGTGGCTCTTGCTCTTACAGCTCTGAGAGACACCATCACGTTGGAAGTATCAGGCTTAACTTTTGTGGCAAAGGAAATACCGCATTCATCAAGATTTTCTATAGCATGCAGAGACAGACCCGCATCCATCAGCAGAGACACCGGTAACTCGCCAGATCTCTGAGCTGTGGTACCTAGGGGGCCTGAATCCACAATGACACAGTCCTGACCATTTTCCACAGCACTTTTGTAGGCTTCAATGCCTGCAGTACCGGCACCTATAATCAGTGTCTGGCACTCTACCTTTCTAACATCCATGCTATCTGATATCCATGTGATTGTCTTTTGATTATTATTAGAAGATCCAGTATCTGAACAGGGTCACTCTTTATGCAGATAAATTAGCACAAATACAATAACGATTGTAGTATTTGAAAAGCTGAAAATGAATAGTGCACATAAAACAGTCAGCAGGACTGGTAAGAACAGACTCTTTCATTCTGTAGGATTTTGCCTTATAAAAAAGAACAGCAGTCTGATAAAATACTGATTTAATTTAAAATCGTGATATTAAAGACTACAGGTCAGCACTTTTATGAACTATTCAGAAATACAAAACTACAAGGGACTCATTTTCGATCTTGACGGAACTCTTATCAATTCAATGCCCTACCATGCACTGGCCTGGAAGCAGGTTGCAACTGAACATGGTTTTAACATTGATATAAAGGACATTTACGCCATGGGAGGATCGGCAAGCCGCGATATTGCTGCATACTACAAAAATAAAGGCGAACCTGTCGGTGATATCGATGAATATGTCAGAAGAAAAATTAGCATTTTTCAGGAAAATATTCCTAGGATTGAAGTTTTTGACAGGATCTTCAGTGAACTAAAAGCAGCAAAATCGTTGGGGATCAGAATTGCTGTCGGTACTGGTACAAGAACAGCAAACGCTACAAGAATTTTAAAGGAAAAGGGACTTATTGACTATATTGATGCTTTGGTTACAGCTGATGATGTTACAAGACACAAACCAAATCCCGACACTTTTCTTGAAGCTGCAAGAAAACTTGAACTTAAAGCTGAAGACTGTCTTGTCTTTGAAGACGGACAGTTAGGGATCAAAGCAGCTCTCAGAGGTGGTTTTGACTGCATCGAAGTTAAAGACAATGAAATGATCAATTACTTTGTGTGTGACAGATAGGCTAAAACTGAAGACAGAAAAACTCTGTCATACTCATCTCAAAGAAAGGTGCCTGTATTGGTGTACGGCACCTTTCTTTTGTATGACGGATTCTGCTAGATCTTTTATAAGGTGATGAATTAACCTAAATACTCAACATGATCTTCAGGCAGAGTAACACCATCGTCATTATTCTGAGCGGAGTCACCTCTTAAAGGACGTGACATTCCTGGAGTTGCAGGTTCAAATCCACGGTGAAATGGCGCTTTATGCATGGATGAACCATTTTCAGGCTTCTTAATGGTGATTGTGGAAATCTTATCCTTATAAATCATCTGCTGATGATGCTTTACATCAGTAATGCTGATGGTAAAGGCATCAAATGCACTTACAAGGCCCTCAAACTTCACACCAGTGATGAGAAAAATGCTTACAGGAGTTCTGCTTTCCATCAGCCACTTTAACGCTGCGTTCTGACCTTTACCCTGCACAAATGCGGAAACCATCCCCTTCTGCCTGTCACGTCCACGATTTTGTCTGTTTGATTTGTTCAGTCGCGGACCGCCATGAAAACCAGGTTTGTTCAGTTTAAATGACTTATGCTCACCGCTTCTGTTATTGTTAAATTCTTCCAAAATACACGCTCTATATATATAAGCTTAAATAGGTTACGTTCAGTACCGGTAAGGAAACTGAAAATATCTGCGTTGTGATGTGTCTAATTTAGCATGAAAAAGAGTTCAAATAAACGCTTATTATGCAAAGTAGGGTCTTTTTTGCCATAAATGATCTAATTGATTTAAACGAGCAAAGTAGCAGTTGTCTTTGAGTGACATGAAGTGGTCTTCGTTGAAGAGATATCATTTGTTCATGTATGTCCATTATCTTTACCTCTGACTGTAGAGCATGCTTAAAGATACTGGACTTTCTTTTTTAACGTAAAGTCATAACTGCAGTAAACGGCAAAAAAACTGCTTTAAAAAGACAGCCATATGGCAGGATTTGTGGAAAAGTTATCTGAACTGACAACACTGATTAGACTATGAGTATCTGATGAACTGCAAGATGAGAAACAATTGTGCACAGTCAGAGACCACGCACAATCTGATACATAAAAAAGAGACAATAAAGAAATTGTCAGATTAGGCTTTCTGAGTTTCTTCTAACATAAGACCTGTCAGACGAAGATCAAGTCCCAGTACTGATAAGGCTTTGATGTAATGTCCCATGGATACAGAAGGAAGACCGTCTTCAATTGAGCCTAGAGTTACACGGGTAGTATCCATTAACTCAGCCATTGATGTGGCAGTAATTCCCTTCTTGATACGGGCTGTTTTTATGCCTTTGCCAAGCTTACGCAAGGCCCCCTCTGCAGCTGCAGATAACTGAATTTGTTTTTTCATATAGTTTATAACTTTCAAGTTTTCTAAGGTGATGACATGTCCTGTGAGCGACAATGAGACATGTCTGTTTTTGTAGTTATATTTTACATACTATCAGTACCAGTTATCAATAAATTTTACAGACAAAAAAATTTTTTGTTTCACTAAGTTATGCTTTATGAAATTTATTTTCATTTACAAATAATTGTTTTGTTGTATAAAAGTGCCACAAGAAAAAAAGAAAATTCTAGTGCATCTGTGCTGTTAAAGTGCATTTAAAACACAATGTGACTTTTAATTTACACAGATGCATATAATGCTGAAAGCATTATGAATAATTATTAACTGACTATCATTAAGACAAACATTGAGTACTGAAAACTATATAAATAATTTTACTGTGAGGACGTTATGTTTTCCTTCAACAATCTTACCTTTAGAAGCAAAATCGTTGGCAGTTTTGTCATTCTTATTCTGCTGACTGCTGTTCTTGTTGCATCATCTGTATACAAAATCTCATCCACACGTGAGATTACCATTGATAAAATCGAAAATCTGAACGTTCGATATGAAAGAACCAGAAAGGCTCTGGACTCTTTTTACAATTTACACTTTCAGGTCAGAAAAATTGTCACTGATGCAGAAAACAGTGAATCCTACATTTCAGAATCAGAAGCTCTGATTGATAAGGCAAAAAAAGCTGCTGATGCTCTGCAGACAACCCGCTATCCAAAAGAGATAGGTGCAATTAAAAATAATGCCAGAGAATATATTGATACATTAAACAATATGCTAATTCCTGCCATCAGAAAAAACGATCTCAATCTTGCAAGAAATGTGGTGCTCGGATCTATGAACCAGAACTTTCTGACTATCTGTTCAAATATGTCTGTCGTCAACGGTAATCAGATAAGAGAATCAAAGACCGATATAAACTCAATCAAAAGTCATGGCACATATATAACAATCTTTTCATGCACCGCCTTTGAGATCCTTGTTGCAATTATTTTTACCTACTTTATTCCAGAGAGTCTGGCAAAACGTATCAGAGAAATCACAGGTCAGGCAAAAAAGATTGCTGCCTGTGATATGAGATTTGAAATCAGTAATTACAGAAAAGATGAACTCAGCCCTTTAGCTGATTCTTTAGAGGAAATGAGAAAGGTATGGCAGAAGGATATTGCTGCAATCGTCAATGTATCCAACAGCCTTGGCAAAATCATAGATGTGCTGTCTGAAGCCTCAGATAAAATCGGAGACACTGCTGAGGATAACCAGAACAGAGCCATTACAGTTGCAACTGCATCTGATGAGATGGTATCCACAACTCAGGACATAGCAAGCAACTGTGAACATGCCTCTGCAACAGCTGAGGAATCCACACGCACCACAACTGAAGGTGTAAGCAAGGTTCAGTCAATCATCAGTAAGATAGAAGCTCAGGTTGATAAATCAAAGGCTGATGCAAAACTGGTTCAGAAACTGGCAGATCAGGCCCAGAAGATTGGCTCAATTGTCCAGACTATTGATGAAATTGCATCACAGACAAATCTTCTGGCATTGAATGCTGCAATTGAAGCAGCCCGTGCCGGTGAGGCCGGTAAGGGATTTGCTGTGGTTGCAGATGAGGTTAGAGCACTGGCTTCAAGAACATCGAGCTCCACACAGGAAATCACCCGCATGGTTACAGGTGTTCAGAATGATGCTAAAGACGCAGATGATGCAATGCAGGTATCTGTAAAGGTTATGGACGGACTGTCAGAGGAAAGTTCACTGATTGAGCAGATCCTAAACGAGTTAACAGATAAGGTTAAAGAGGTATCGGGTCAGATCACACAGATTGCAACAGCTGCAGAGCAACAGACAGTTGCCACATCCGAAATTTCTTCAAACATGAAGAACATCACTGACGGCTCTAAAGCACTCAATGGAGCAATTTCAGATATCGAGACAAATATCAAAGACTCAAATGATCAGGTTGTAAAACTCATGAACATGGTAGCTGAGTTTAAAGTTTAACCTAATAAAGATAACATTAGTTAGTCAGACATTGTTAAAAACGCAAATCTGAAAGGTTTGCGTTTTTTTTTGCTTCTGAAAAGACAGAAAGAGATTACACCAATCTCGCTATGAAAACAATTTTGAAATTTGAAGATGGTGCCCAGAGACGGAATCGAACCGCCGACACGGGGATTTTCAATCCCCTGCTCTACCGACTGAGCTATCTGGGCAAAAGAAATGATTTTTTTGAATTTTAGATGGTGCCCAGAGACGGAATCGAACCGCCGACACGGGGATTTTCAATCCCCTGCTCTACCGACTGAGCTATCTGGGCAACGGCGAATATTAAAACACATAACTCCTTTTCAGTCAAGAAAATTTTGTTCAAAAAGAACATATTTTTTCAATCATCCAAACAAACGCCTTATAAATCGCATTTATTATTTTTAGACCGATCTGCAAAAACTAAATTGATTTATTAAAACTGTCTGAATTTGCTACAGATGCAGATGACATGAGTGCAAGTTCAACTGCAAATGAAAGATGGTATGGAGGGATTTTTGTTTACCTTACTTAATCTATGCTGCTAAATAACATTCACAAAAAAAAAGCCTCGTAACTGCCAAAGAAGCGGAAACGAGGCTTTTCTTAGGATTAAAATTTAAATAAATCTACCGTGGCAGACCTTGAACTTCTTGCCAGAACCGCACGGACATGGATCATTGCGTCCGATGTGCATTCCTGCGTATTTCTTGGCTTCTTCACGCATTTTCATTTCTTCATTATGCTCTTCAATAGCCTTCTGCTCAGCTGCAGCCTCTTCAGGTGACTTGAGTCTTACCTGAATTCTGCAGAGAATTGAAACTACCTGATCCTTCAAGTTATCAAGCATCTTTGAGAACAGATTGAATGACTGGATCTTGTACTCATTCTTAGGGTTCTTCTGAGCATATCCCTGAAGACCAATACCCTGACGCATGTAATCCATTGCTGCTAAGTGCTCTTTCCATAAAGAATCAATGCACTGTAGCATTACTTGTTTTTCAAGTTGCTTCTGATTCTCAGGACCGATTACATCGCACTTCTTCTGATACATCTCATGACCTAGAGCGATAATCTTATCGCGAATGTCATTCTCAACTAGCTTATCATTTTCTTTCATCCACTGTGAAACTGGAGCATCTAAGTTATATACAGCAGCTAAACGCTTCTGCAGTCCCTCAAGATCCCACTGCTCAGGCAATGAATTAGGCTGAATGTAATTTGAGATAACATTATCTAATACATCTTCGAAGATGGTGTGAATGGTTTCAGAAATATCCTTGCCTTCTAGAAGAGCATTACGCTCCTCATAGATAACTTTACGCTGCTCATTTGCAACATCATCATACTCAAGTAAGCTCTTACGAATATCAAAATTACGAGTTTCAACCTTACGCTGAGCTGACTCAATTGCTCTGGTGATGAACTTATGCTCTAAAGGCTGTCCATCGTCCATACCCATCTTCTTCATGAAGGCTTTTAACTTCTCTGAGCCAAAGAGCTTCATTAAGTTATCATCCATAGATAAGTAGAAACGTGATGAACCAGGATCACCTTGACGACCAGCACGACCACGTAACTGATTATCAATACGACGTGACTCGTGACGCTCTGAACCGATGATATGTAAGCCACCAGCTTTTAGAACATCATCATGGCGTTTCTGCCAATCTGCTTTTACTTTTTCAATCTGTTCAGCTGTTGGGTTCTCACCTAAAGCTGCAATATCAGCCTTTAAGTTACCACCTAAGATAATATCGGTACCACGACCTGCCATGTTGGTAGCAATAGTTACTGTACCAGGACGACCAGCCTGAGCTACGATATAAGCTTCCTTTTCGTGGAACTTAGCATTTAATACCTGATGTTTGATACCTAACTTATCTAATAAGTGTGATAACTTTTCAGAATTCTCAATTGAGATGGTACCAACCAAAACTGGTCTGCCTTTAGCAATCGTCTCTTTAATATCATTAACAATTGCTTTGTACTTATCATCTTCAGTTAAATAGATAAGATCAGGCATATCCTTACGGATCATTGGTCTATTAGTTGGAAGAACCACTGTCTGTAAGCCGTAGATCTGCTGGAATTCGTATGCTTCAGTATCAGCAGTACCAGTCATACCTGCTAACTTCTTGTACATACGGAAGTAGTTCTGGAATGTAATAGAAGCTAAGGTTTGGTTCTCTGAATGGATCTCTACACCTTCTTTTGCTTCGATTGCCTGATGTAACCCCTCAGACCAACGACGACCTACCATCTTACGACCAGTATGCTCGTCGATAATTAAAACTTCACCATTTTCAACCACGTAATCAACATCGCGCTTGAATAGAGTATGAGCTCTTAAAGCAGCCATTACGTGATGTAATAATGTAATGTTCTCTGAAGAAAAGAGCTTGTCGCCTTCTTTTAAAAGGCCTGCATTTACTAAAGAGTTTTCAATTTTGATCTGACCACGCTCAGTTAAGTAAGCCTGCTTGATCTTGAGATCTAAGGTATAGTCACCTTCACCTGTATAAGTTTCAGTGTCTTCTTTTTCCTGGAAGATTAAGCCTGGAATTAACTTATCTACAGCTTGATATAGTTTTGAACTATTCTCTGCAGCACCTGAAATGATTAAAGGAGTTCTTGCCTCGTCAATTAAAACGGAATCAACCTCATCAACTAGAGCGTAGTTCAGTTCTCTTTGAACTTTCTGCTCTAATGAGTAAGCCATGTTGTCACGTAAGTAATCAAAACCGAACTCATTATTAGTACCGTAGGTAACATCACAAGCATAAGCTGCTCTCTTTTCTTCTGGATTCATACCAGGGATATTTACACCTACAGTCATACCTAACAGTGTATAGAAAGGTCTTGACCAATCACTATCACGACGTGCTAAGTAATCGTTAACTGTAACAACGTGAACACCTTTGCCTGATAATGCATTTAAATAGCAAGGTAATAAAGCGGTTAGGGTTTTACCTTCACCTGTTTTCATTTCAGCAATACGGTTTGCATTTAAAACAATACCACCCATAAGCTGAACATCAAAAGGACGAAGTCCTAATGATCTTTTTGCAGCTTCTCTTGCTACTGCAAATACTTCAGGTAAAAGAGCCTCTAAAGTTTCACCATTAGCTACACGTTGTTTAAACTGCTCAGTAAGATCTTTAAAATCTTCATTTTTTAATGACTGATACTTACTCTCAAGGGCATTTATGCCTTTAACAATCTTTGATAACTTACGAACAGTTCTCTGATTACTACTACCAATGATTTTGGTAACGATGGTTGTGACAAACATTTTTTATATCTTAATAATTGATCAATTAAATTTATATGGTTAACAATACCGTAATTATACCTTATGAGGCATAACAAATAATGAACTTATTTATGTATATGCGGACTGTGTTAAGAAAATTCAAGTAAAAAGCGAAGTGAGGGCTCAAAAAGGCAAAAAAAAGAACAGCTTTAAGCTATTCTTCTCTTTATTTGGAGCGGGAAACGAGGTTCGAACTCGCGACCCTAACCATGGCAAGGTTATGCTCTACCAACTGAGCTATTCCCGCATCCGATGAGTGACATTATAGATTATTTTTTCTATTCGTCAAGTTTTTTTTGATCTTTTTTTTAAGAATGAAGTTAATCAATTTCTAAAAAATTCTCTAAAGGCATATAAATCGCCTTTGACTGTTAAAAATACAAAATCTTGTTTAAAAGTATTAGAAATTTGAAATGACATTTATATCAATATTCATTCTAAAACACTAGGTTATTTGCACAAAGTACGTTTTAATCCTATGTTAAAAGATAAAAATCTTGTAATATTTTCTCATATTTTTTAAAGATACATCATTCATAAAATTTAATATTTTTATAAAATTCAAAATATTAGTAACTTTTATCGTTAACACAATTTGTACAGAATTATTTTCAATTTTTGCCACGACATTGTCAAAATTTGAATTTTTTATAAGACAATTGTAAAAAACAATCTACAATCATCTTGGTAAGATAAAAAATATTAGAACAAAATCTGTCATTTTCTACAAACAATAATCAAATATAAATACTAATAAATTAAGAAGTTCTTGATACAACAAACGAGGGGGATCTGTATGTCTTTTCTTAACAACCTGTCATTCGGATAAAGATCATCAGCAGTTTTTTCTGTGTGATCTTTTTAACTGTCATTCTTGCTACCACTTCATCCTTAACCATTTCCTCTGCTAGAACCGCTACTATTGATAAGATTGACGCTTTAAACGTTAGATATGAGAGAACAAGACGAGCTCTTGATTCCTTCTACAACATGAACTTTTTAGCTAAAGATTTAGTATCACAAGCAGGAAATACTCAAGACCTAATTTCTAAATCATCAGCTCTCATAGACAAGATGCAAGCTTGTGCTGATGCCTTGCAGATGAAAAGATTCCCTAAAGAAATCGGAGCCATAAAAGAAAGTACTAAAGCATACTTGGCAACCTTTAGAAATGACTTTATCCCCCTTATACAAAAGGGCAACTATGATAAAGCTGAGAAAATCTTTATAAATTCTTTAAATCAAGATTTTATGGTTATTTGTAACAATATGGTTACAGTGAACGGTAATCAATTAAGAGAAACTCAAAATGCAATGGCATCTATTAAGAGTTCAGGTACATACATTACTATCATCAGCTGCACTGTATTTGAGATCTTAATTGCTATCTTCTTGACATATCTAATAGCAAACAACTTATCAGCTCATATTAAGTCTATTTCTAAGCTTGCATTAGAGTTGGCTAAAGGTGATATGACAAGAAAGCTTAATACCAACAGAAAAGATGAGTTCAGACTTCTGATGGTAGATCTTGAGAAGATGAGAGCTTCATGGCAAGAGAGTATTTCTAAAGTAATATCTTCTGCTGAAAATCTAAAGGACATTATTGGAACATTGACTAATACTTCAGGTTTAATCAGCAATACAGCATCAGACAATCAGAATAGAGCATTGACAGTTGCTGCAGCTTCAGACGAGATGGTATCAACGACACAGGATATTGCTAAAAACTGTGAACACGCCTCAGCTGCAGCAGATGAGTCTGCTAAGGCAACTGAGACTTCTGTAGCTAAAATTCAAAACGTCATTGATAAGATCAATGAGCAGGTAATTAAATCAAGAAGTGATGCTCAACTTGTGCAGAAACTGTCAGATCAAGCCCAAAAGATTGGATCGATTGTGCAAACAATTGATGATATTGCCGCTCAAACCAATTTACTAGCTCTAAACGCTGCTATTGAAGCTGCCCGCGCTGGCGAAGCTGGTAAAGGATTTGCTGTTGTGGCTGACGAAGTCCGTGCATTAGCTTCTAGAACTTCTAACTCTACTCAAGAGATCACCAACATGGTTCAGAAAGTTCAGGCAGACGCAGGCCAGGCTGACGAAGCAATGCAAATATCAACAAAAGTTATGGATTCGCTAGCAAATGAAAGTGGTGAAATTGAGGAAATTTTGAATACATTAACCACAAAGGTTAACGAAGTTACAGGTCAAATTACTCAAATTGCAACCGCTGCTGAACAACAAACTGTTGCTACATCAGAGATTTCTTCTAATATGAAACAAATCACAGATGGTTCAAAAGAACTAGCTGAAGATCTTGTTGACGTAAATGAAGATATCAAACAGACAAATACTCAAATTACGGTTCTATCCAATATGGTTTCAGAATTTAAAGTTTGATAAATAATAAACTCATAGCACAAGCGCACACTTTGAGCACAGTTTAAAACGTACTGTTTTCACCGCAGTACGTTTTTAATGATGTGATTTTTACCCTCTTTTAAAGAGGAATTTACATAAATTTACTTTCTTATTAAGAATAATTGTTATCTACTTCATATTTTTGCACGCAAATTTGTGAATTTGACCCAATATTAAGCTTTTTTGTGAATTATTTTGGAACACTGCCGACTATATTAATATATCCGTTCAAAAGGCGGGATCACAAAGCAAACCAGTGGCCTAAAAAATAAAAATATGAGGGGGCGCTATGAGTTTTTTATATAGTCTAACAATTAAGAAAAAGTTAATTCTAAGTTATCTATCACTAGTAATCGTATCAATCGTACTGTCTTGGAACTCTATTTCTAACTGTCTTACCAACAAAGACGTAGCAGGATTCGTTCATACTACACTATCTGAACGCTATGGCAGAACCAGAGCCACAGCAGATTATGCCTTTGCTGTTAATACTATCATTCAAAGTATTAACAATGGCGCATCATATGATAGTGCAAAAGAATCTTTAAACGATAATGTATCAAAAATGCAAGTTGCTGCTGATAAGTTGCAGATGGCAAGATACCCAACTGAAATTGGTGCAGTAAAAAAAGCTACCTCTAATTTCATCAATCTTTTAAATACTCAATACATACCTTTAGTTGAGAAAGGTGAAACTGAAAAGGCTACCTTGTTCTACACCACAAAAATGCTGACTGACTTCATCATCATTCAGGAGAATGTTGTAAAGGTAAATGGCTACCAAATTGCTGTATCAAAAGATCATGTAAAAGATATTACTAGCAATACTCCTTTAGTAATTGCTGTAAGTTTAACTCTGTTCTCCATCTTTGTTGCTGTTGCTATCATCTGCACCATGCCTAAAGCAATCTCAGATATTATCGGACAGTCTGTAGGATTCGCATCAACCCTTGCTTCAGGAAAACTAAATCAGGAAATTAAAAATCGAAGACATGATGAATTCAGTCCTCTTTTAGATGCCTTAGAGAAGATGAGAAAATCATGGCATGGCAGTATTTCTCAAATTCAGGATGTTACTAGAAACATCAAATCTACTATGCAAGAGATCGACGCTTCTTCTTCAGAAATTCGTCAAACAGCTGAACAAAACCAATCTCATTCCTTAACAGTTGCAGCAGCATCTGACGAGATGGTATCAACCACTGCAGATATTGCTAAGAACTGCGAACAGGCTTCAATTAGTTCAAACGAATCATCACAAATCACCACGACTGGTATTCACAGAGTTCAAGATACTATCGATAAACTTGATACACAGGTGGAAAAGTCAAAACATGATGCTCAGCTAGTTAAGAACCTAGCAGATCAGGCTCAAAAGATCGGAACCATCGTTCAAACAATTGACGATATTGCTTCACAAACTAACTTATTAGCATTAAATGCAGCAATTGAAGCAGCCCGTGCTGGTGAAGCTGGTAAGGGATTTGCTGTGGTAGCTGATGAAGTCCGTGCTCTAGCCTCAAGAACCTCTGCTTCAACTCAAGAAATTACTAGAATGGTATCTCAAGTACAGACAGATGCTAATGTGGCAGATGAAGCAATGCAGGCATCTGTAAAAGTAATGGATGGTATTTCTGCTGAGACTGGTCAGTTACATTCAATCTTAAGTGAAGTAACCGATAAGGTAACTGAGGTAAATGCACAGATCACTCAGATTGCAACAGCGGCAGAGGAGCAGACCACAGCTACATCAGAGATTTCTTCAAATATGAAGAACATTACTGATGGTTCTAAAAATCTTGCTCAAGAACTTCAGGTGGTCAATGAAAGTATTTCAAGTACCCACGGAGAAATTGGCAGACTATCTGAGATTGTTCATATGTTTGAGATTTAATTTTCCAATAAATAATTGGAAAGAAATAAGCTAAAGCAACAGGTCATATTCTTATGAGTATGACCTGTTTTTATGACCGCCTAATCAAATAAGCACATTCTTTTGCTAAATTTCACAAGATTTTGATAAAATCTTCGCAATTTTTTTATATTCTTCTATTATTCACAGACGAAAGACTGTTATTTGCTCTAATAGTTTGTTTTGGAGAAGCAATGTCATTTACCTCATTTCTACTGAAAACCGTTGAAACCATCACCCCATTTACAACCTTATCCTCTCTGTCAGCAAAGCTAACAGATGTTCCAATGGGCAGATTTACTCAATTTTTAATTAAGAACTTTATTAAAACATTCAATATCAACACAGACGAGATTGCAAATAAAGATCTTGAGTCTTATAAAACCTTCAACGACTTCTTTATCAGAAAGTTAGAAGAAAACGCCAGACCTTTGGACAAGGATTGTTTAGCCGTATGCCCTGTTGACGGCACCATAGGACAAGCTGGCAAAATTACCAATGGCAGACTAATTCAGGCTAAAGGCATTGATTATTCATTAAAAGCTTTAGTTGGTGGAAACAGTATCGATTCAGAACAATTTGAAGATGGTCGTTATACATGTATCTACCTATCTCCTTCTAACTACCACAGAATTCACATGCCAATTGATGGAACTTTAAAGAAAGCTATTCATGTTCCAGGAAGATTGTTCCCTGTTGGCAGACGAAACATTTCAAACATGCCTGACTTGTATACAGTAAATGAAAGAATGGTATGTTTTTTTGAAACTGCAATAGGGCCATTATGTGTAGTAATGGTAGGAGCTGCTTTAGTTGGCAGTATTCACACAACTTGGGGTGGTACTGTTAACAGAAGAGTTGGTCTTGAAATTAAAGACTACTCAAAAGAAAACATTCACTATCAGCAAGGTGATGAAATTGGTTACTTCAAGTACGGCAGCACAGTTATCTGCCTGTGGGGAAACAATCAAGGTGAATTACCTTCAGATATTGAAACTATGCTTCCTGTAAAAATGGGAAGATCACTAATCGTTTCTGCTCAAGAAAAGTAGAAAATTTCTTCAAAATTGCATAATTTTGAGATTTTAGATTTTTGTCTATTATTGTAGATAGTATTTTATATTTATTTTCAAGACGTTAGTAAAAACTGACATTTAAAAATAAAAAAAAATATCATTTACAGTTATAATTACGTTGTTTTTTTGCTTGCTAACCTTGGACTCTGTTTTATTGTGCAGAGATCCTAACGGTAATTAGGAGATTCACGTGGAAAAATATCAAGCCGATGTTGCGATCGTGGGTGCTGGTGGTACTGGTCTTCGCGCTGCTATTGCAGTTGCTCAGGCTGACCCTAAGTTAAGAGTAGCACTCATTTCCAAAGTTTACCCAATGCGTTCACACACTGTTGCTGCCGAAGGTGGTGCTGCTGGTGTTGTTCGTGATGACGACTCATATCAGAAACACTTTGAAGATACAGTAGCTGGTGGTGACTGGCTATGTGAGCAGGATGTTGTTGAGAAGTTCGTTCACCAGGCACCTGAAGAGTTATATCAGTTAGAACACTGGGGCTGTCCTTGGAGCCGTAAGCCAAACGGTGACGTTAACGTACGTCGTTTCGGTGGTATGAAGGTTCCTCGCACATGGTTTGCTGCTGATAAGTCTGGTTTCCACATGTTACATACCTTATATCAGACATCAGTTAAGTTTCCTTCAATTCAGCGCTTCGATGAGCACTTCGTATTAGATCTTCTAGAAGAAGATGGTCAGTGCCGTGGCGTAGTTTGCTACGATTTGCAGAACGGTGTATTCCGTCAGATCAATGCAAAAGCAGTATTCTTAGCTACTGGTGGTGCAGGTCGCTGCTACCTATTCAACACTAACGGCGGTATCGTAACTGGTGATGGTATGGCTTTAGCTTATCGTCACGGTGTTCCATTACGTGATATGGAATTCGTTCAGTACCACCCTACAGGTCTTCTAGGTTGCGGTCTGTTAATGACAGAAGGCTGCCGTGGTGAAGGTGGTGTTCTATACAATAAGGATGGTTACCGTTACTTACAGGATTATGGTCTAGGCCCTGAGACTCCTGTTGGACATCCAAAGAACAAGTACATGGAATTAGGTCCTCGTGATCGTCTATCACAGGCTTTCTGGAACGAGTCAAAGAAAGGCCGTACCATTAAGTATCCTTTAGGTGAGGCTGTTCACTTAGACTTAACTCACTTAGGTGAGAAATACCTACATGAGCGTTTACCACTAATCTGTGAACTTGCTATGACTTACTCAGGTGTTGATCCTGTTAAGGCTCCAGTTCCTGTACGTCCTGTTGTTCACTACACCATGGGTGGTATCGAGACTAACGGTAACACCGAGACTCGTATGCCTGGCCTATATGCTGGTGGTGAGTGTGCTTCAGTTGGCATTCACGGTGCAAACCGCTTAGGTTCTAACTCATTAGTTGAGACCATCGTATTCGGTAAGATCGGTGGTGACGCAATGGCAGAACGAGCTCATCAGTTAAAGGACTTCGATTCACCAGAATTAGCTCGTCAGGCAGAAGCTGCTCAGAAGCGTGCTTTAGACCTATTCGATGTTAAGGGCACAGAGTCACAGTCTAAGATCCGTCATGAGATGGGGCAGTCAATGGAAGAAGGCGTTGGTATCTATCGTGAAGAAGAGTCAATGCAGAAGACCATTGATACCTTAAAGAACTTACAAAAGCGCTTAGTAAACGTTGGTATCACCGACCGTGGTCGTGTATTCAACACCGAGTGGATGAACCGCATCGAATTAGGTTACACCTTAGATGTAGCACAGTGTATGGTTCACTCAGCTATCAACCGTAAAGAGTCACGTGGTTCACATCAGCGTTTAGATGGTCCTAACGGTGCATACAAGCAGCGTGATGACGTAAACTTCTTAAAGCACTCATTAGCATTCAAGCAAGATGGTGCTGATGAGCCAAGAATCGAACTAAGCGACGTTAAGATTACAACCTTCCAGCCTGCTAAGCGTGTATATGGTGCTGAAGCAGAAGCTGCTGAAGCCGCAAGAAAGGCAAAGGAGGCTAAATAATGGAATCACAGCAGAAAACTATGAAGATCACTGTTCTTCGCTATCGCCCAGAGCAGGATAAAGCTCCTTGGGAGCAGACCTTTGATGTTCCTTACCACAAAGATACATCAGTTTTAGAAGCTCTGTTCTACATCAAGGACAACTTTGAGCCTAGCCTGTCATTCCGTTGGTCATGTCGTATGGCTGTTTGCGGTTCATGCGGTATGATGGTAAACGGTGTTCCTCATTTAGCATGTAAGACCTTCTTACGTGACTATGAAGGCAAGGACATGAAGATTGAGCCATTAGCTAACTTCCCTATTGAGCGTGATTTAGTTGTTGACTTATCAGATCTCATTGAGAAGATTGAGCGTATTAAGCCTTACATCATTCCTGATGCTAAGAACGCAAATATGCCACTGAACAAGAACTTCAAGCAGACTCCTATGCAGATGGAAGCTTACTTACAGTTTGCTCAGTGTATCAACTGCGGTTGCTGTTACGCAGCTTGCCCACAGTACAAACTGAACCCTAAGTTCATCGGTCCTGCAGCTTTAACTCTGCTATATCGTTACAATGTTGATAATCGTGACGCTGGCGCTAAACTTCGTGCACCATTCCTAAATTCAGAGGAAGGCGTTTGGGGCTGTACCTTCGTAGGTTACTGCTCAGAGGTTTGTCCAAAACACGTAGATCCATCTTCAGCTATTCAGCTAGGCAAGAAGATGTCTGCTACAGACTACGTATTCAACATGATCAAACCGGAGCACTAATAAAATGAGCGAAGTAAAATCATATCGTAAGCCATACAACCCACCTGTTAAGAAATTAACCTGGTGGTTAGATAATCCATTTTACATCTACTATATGGTTCGTGAAGGCACTGCTGTGCTAGCATTACTAGCTGTATTAGAGATCGTATTTGGTATCTTCATGCTAGCTTTATGTGAAGTTGGCTCAGCACCTACTTTAACTGGTGTTGCTCCATATATTTGGTACTTACAGAACTTCCTAGGTAACCCAGTTATCATCGCAATTAACGTTGTAATCCTAGTTTCACAGTTATTCCATGCTGTAACTTGGTTCGCTTTAATGCCAAAGGCTGTTCGTGTATTCATGAACAAGAACTCAACAGAGCTTCTGCCTGAGTGGGTAACCAAGAGCGCTTTATACTTAGCTTTAGTTGGCGCTACTGTTGTTATCTTGGCTGTTGCTTTCTTAACCATTTAAGGAGAATTCACAAATGCGTCAATTCCTTCCAACTCGTTCAGACGAGCCAATGTACTGGTTAATGTTCGGTGCTGGTGGCATGGTAGCAGCTATTGTATTACCTGCAATCATGGTAGTTCTGATTGCAGCTGGTTTAACCAGCTCAGATCTTCAGCACTGTGTATTAAACTTAGGACAGGTTTACAGCATTTTCAGTAACTGGTTCCTAAGCCTATGCGTATTTGGTGTTGTTTTCTTATTAAGCTTCTACGCTTTACACAGAATGCACCACTCAAGCCATGATTTTGGTATTCACTCAAAACTAACATGGTACATTGCATATGGTACTGCTGCTGCAATATCATTTATTTCACTAGGTTTACAGTTCTTAATGTATGTTAAGTTCTTTTAATTAAAAGAAAAAATTAAGTAAACTTAAGTTAAAAAATCGAGCAATAAACTGCTCGATTTTTTTTGATATTGTTAACAAAATTTAACTATTATTTATTTTGAATTCTGCTATAATTTGCGTGAATTTTTACAAACTACATTCTTCAATCTTATTACTCCGCTAGGAGAGCCTAAATATGAAAAAGACTAAAATGGTCTGCACTATCGGTCCTAAATCCGAGAAGCGCGAAATTATGGAAACCTTACTAAACTCAGGCATGAACGTAATGCGTCTGAACTTCTCACACGGTGACTTTGAAGAGCACGGTGGTCGTATCACAAACATCAACGCAATCATGCAGGAAACAGGTAAAGTTTTTGCAGTTCTGTTAGATACCAAGGGTCCTGAGATCAGAACCTGTGATCTTGAGAACGGCGAAGATGTTTCTTTAGTTACTGGCGATAAGATCACTTTAACTTCTGACAGTAATTTTGTTGGTAACAAGACTAAAGTTGGTGTTACCTACCCTAACTTAGCAAAAGATCTAAAAGTTGGTGCAACTGTTTTATTAGATGACGGTTTAATCGGCTTAAAGGTTATCGAAATCAATGGTGACGACGTTGTCTGCGAAGTACAGAACAACGGCGAACTCGGTGAGCACAAGGGTGTAAACCTGCCAAATACCCACATTTCTATGCCATTCTTATCAGAGAAAGATAAGGGCGATTTATTATTCGGCATCAAACGTGGTGTTGACTTCATCGCTGCTTCATTTACCCGTACCAAGGAAGACGTTTTAGATATTCGTAACTTCCTTGACGCTAACGGCGGTAACGATATCAAGATCATCTGCAAGATCGAAAACCAGGAAGGTTTGGATAACTTTGAGGATATTCTTGCAACTGCTGACGGTATTATGGTTGCCCGTGGTGACATGGGTGTTGAGATCCCAGCTCAGGACGTTATCTTCGCCCAGAAGCACATCATCAAGCGCTGCAACCAGGTAGGCAAGCCAGTTATCACTGCAACTCAGATGCTAGATTCTATGATCAAGAATCCACGTCCAACCCGTGCTGAGGCAGGTGACGTAACCAATGCTATTTTGGACGGTACTGATGCAGTTATGTTATCAGGCGAGTCTGCAAAGGGTAAATACCCACGTGAGGCTGTTCGCACCATGAACACCATCTGTGAGCGTACTGACTCATACTGTGAAGAGAATCACGGCAAGGTATTCCCTGCTGTAGTTTCTGCAAAGACTGTTACTGATTCAGCTTGCTTAGCTGCTGTAGAAGCTGCTGATGCTTTAAATGTACCAGTAATCGTAGTTGCAACAGAGCACGGTAATTCAGCTCGTGCAATCCGCAAATTCAATCCTAAGGCAGAGATTTTAGCTTTAACACCAAACGTAAAGGCTGCTCGTCAGTTATGCGTAACACGTGGTGTAATGCCTAAGATTGTTGACCGTATTTCTTCAACTGATGAATTCTTACAGTTAGGTAAGAAGTTAGCTGTTGAGATGGGTCTTGCCAAGGCTGGCGATAAGATTGTTATGGTAAACGGTGCATTAGTTCCTTCAGGAATCACCAATACCATGTCAGTACAGACTATCTAACAGTAGTCGTCTGAAAATTGGGGAGCAGATGCTCCCCTTTTTTATTTCCTAAAAGCCAATCTGTGTTTTACTCAACTAAAGGCATCCAGTGCTCATCACGGTGTGCCTTAAAACACATTTTCAGCTGTTCTTCATTGTTCTTTTCTGTGGCAAGGTCTGGAAGTGAGTTCTCTGTAAAAAAGTCAACCGCTGTTGTTTCACTGTTTTCTTTAAACTCTCCTCCTGTGATAGAACATTCAAAAAACATCTTGCAGACACCATAAGGATATAGAGGAGAATTGTGCTTTGCTCTGTCCTGAACAGCAATAAGCCTTATTACTTTCACATCAAAGCCAGACTCCTCTCTGGTCTCTTTTACAGCATTTTCTGCAACAGAAACATTATAGTCACACCATCCTCCAGGTAATGACCAAGTACCGTTTTTCTCTCTGACCAGAAGGATCCTGTCATTTTTGAAAATAGCAGATCTCGTATCAATTTTAGGAGTCTGATAGCCTATCTCATTGCAGAAGAGATCTTTAACCTTACCTACATCAAGATCGGATATCTCTGACATCATCTGAGCTGAAATTTCTCTAATTTTTTCATATCGTTCTCTGTCAAAAACGTCCTTACCGTAATAAAGACCTTCCTGAGCTATACTTTGAAGATCTTTTGTCCAAGTTAGAAATAATCTGTTATCCATAAAGTTATCCTGACCGTTTAACTGATAAAAAATCCCTGTATCTAATCAGTCTTAAATACAGGGATATCGCTAAAAAATGTATATTCAGAAATAAAACTAATAATCAGGTGAATTTAGAATTTCCTGATTAGTCTTATCCTTAATATCCTGAGGAATCTGATCCCAGGCCTGTTTTATAGGCAGGATAAGATTAATTACTTCATCAATCTGAGACACATCCAAAGATACTGAAGCTTTTGCAAGCAACTCTTTCATATAGTCATAAAGAGCGTACATTCTGTCAAAAAGCTCCGGATTTCCTCTCTTGTCCAGAGCGGTCTGCAGACCATTGATAATACCAATGGCTTTATCGAGTCTGTTTGCCTTGTACTCAAAGTCATTGCGCAAAATAGCGCCTTTAGCCTGAGACAGGCGTTCAATCAAACCATCATACATCATCTGTATGATTCTGTGAGGATCTGCTACAGAGAGCTCAGCCTCAAGGTTTGTGCGCTTATAAGCTTTTAAATTACGTCCGTACATTTGATCTCCTGCAATCAAAAATACTCATTTACTTAATTATATTATCGTGCAAATTGAAAAAATGTTTAGCTCCAATTTACAAAACTTGTGTCCTGTAATACTTATCAGGTAATGATCTAAGTTAAAAATCACGATTTTGAAGGCTATTCTAACAGAAAAAGACATATTTTCATTTAAGACACTTTGCACAATTTGACAAGAAAATAAGCATTTTTAGAAGAATTGACAATATATTGAAAAGATTGTGCAAATTTCATACTCTCAAGATTTTTAAAATTAAGACATAGATAAAGAGAACCATCAATTTATGGTCAAAATACTATACGAAGAAGAGGCTTATATGAGTGAAGAGCAGAAATTTGTTGTAACCGCAGGTCGTGACATTTTAGGCAAGTTAGCACCAGAGTTTGCAAAATACAACGATGACATTCTCTTTGGTGAAGTTTGGTCTGACAGCACTTTAAATTTAAAGACACGCAGCATGATCACTGTTTCTACCTTAGTTGCAAGTGGCATTACTGACAGTTCTTTAAAGTTCCATTTACAGAATGCAAAAAAGAATGGCGTATCAAAAAAGGAAATGGCAGCCATGATTACTAATGTAGCTTTCTACGCAGGATGGCCTAAGGCATGGGCAGCATTTAATATAATTAAAGACATTTATAAAGATTAAGAGGATTTTATGAAATACCCAGATAAGGCACAATTTGAAAAAGCAAATGTATTTGGTAAAGGCAATCCAAACACAGCATATGCTCAGTATTTTAAAGGTAATTCATTTTTAAACCTGTTATTAAAACCAGGTGAGCCTTTTGTTGTCGCAAACGTTACTTTTGAACCTAGTTGCAGAAACAACTGGCACGTTCATCATGCTACAAATGGTGGTGGCCAGATCTTAATCTGCACCTGTGGTGAAGGCTGGTATGTAGAAGAAGGCAAAGAACCTGTAAGTTTACGTGAAGGTTCCGTTATCTTCATTAAACCAGAGGTTAAGCACTGGCACGGCGCTAAAAAGGACAGTTACTTCTCTCATGTTGCTGTAGAAGTTCCAGGAGAAAACACTTCAAACGAATGGCTTGAAGCCGTCTCAGATGACGACTATGCAAAGTTACCATAATCTACATTGATGTTTGCCCTATTCACAAGGAGTTGTTATGAAGTTTTCAAAGCTGATTAAGTGTCTATCACTAGGAGCTATTATGAGTTTTTCAGTAAATTCATTTGCCGCTGCAAACGATATCGTTGTTTATTTCTCAGCATCAGGTAACACAAAAATTGTGGCACAGGCGTTAGCTAAAAAGTTAGATGCACAGGCTTTAGCTATTGAAGCTAAACAGGTATATACCGACGACGATTTAAATTATAGACAGGATAATTGCAGAGCTAATGTTGAGATGAAGACTCCTGATGTAAGGCCAGAGATTGCAAATGACTTGTCTGCCGTTAATGACAAAGAAAACGTATATTTAGGCTTCCCTATTTGGTGGGGTACTGCCCCTAGAATCATACAAACCTTTATTGAAAGCTATAACCTTGAGGGCAAGAACATTTACCTGTTCTGCACCTCAGGAGGAAGTTCAATCGATAAGTCATTATCAGATATGAAAGCTCTTTATCCAAAGTTAAACTTTGTAAAAGCACAGAGAATTAAGTTAGGTTCAGCTGATGCCGACATTGAAGCTTTGCTTGCAAAATAGAAAGCAAGATCCTAAAAGGATTAACTAATGACAGAGAAAGACTGAAAGATCTCTAAAATTTGACCTGAAAGTTGTAACTTTCAGGTCTTTTTTTTGAAGCGGTATGAGGCAAGGCTATGCTTTTTCGTCAAAAAGTATACCTTTAGTTTCAGTATCTTTTTTAGAAACAGAGGTATTGTCTCTCATATCCTTTAAGCGCTCAGCAAGCTTTAAGAAGTCCTCAGATGGGATCTGTCGAACCAGCTTTTCTGTATTAAGATCAGTAACCTTAACTACAGTATTCTCAGTATCTTTATCGATACTGAATGCAAGACCAATATTCTGGCGGTTCAGATCGTTTTTACGCTCTTGAATTACCTTCTCATTATGCTCCTGCATATATTTAGAGAGCTTTTTCTCTTCATTGATTTTTTTAGCAGTCTCTTTTACTACTTCATCAAGATCTGAAGCACTAGTACTCTTTGTTTCAGGATCTTTAACTGAATTAGTATTATCTTTTACTGCTTGAGTATTTTGTTTTTTTACATCATCCGCAACAGTACTGTCAGCCTTGGTTGTCTGAGTATTGGCAACATAGGCCTGATTAGCTACTGATGACATTGAATTAGAACTAGTAATAGTAATATCGCTCATAGCTAGCCTCCCCTCTTATCGAGAGGTAAAAATTTTTCTCTCCTAAGAAAAGTAATGTTACTCTTCTATCTGTACTCTATAACGGACACTTTTTTTAAAACTTTAAGTAAATTTAAAAAAATTTTGGGGAAGCTATCTTATGAGTTTTTAAGCAAAATGCGCCATCGACCTTATAAGGTGATAGCGCATTTTCTATATATAGTTCTGACAGATGCCCTGATCTATATGGGACAGGAACATCTAACCAAGAGCTTTAAATTAGGCTAAAAGACGTGCTGCATCAAAACCGTTTAAGTTAGCCTGAACAGCATTGCCACTTTTGGCAAACATTGCTGTGATATCAGCTACCATGTTCTTTGCATTAGATGCATCAACTTTAACAGAGCTTACTGAATCTCCACTGTGAGCTCCAGTCTGTAAATTTACAACTGATGAAGCGCCTGTATTAACCTGAGCATTACCTTTAACAGCAACATTAGCTACACTGTTAGTTGCAGTGTTGGTTGAAACAACGGCATTAGCATTTGCTACATTTGTATTTAAGTTAATCATATTCTCTTCCTCTCACTGATATTATTATATGTAATCAAACAGAGACTGTTTAGATAACATGCTGTAAATTTGACGTGAAACAGCTAGCTGATTTTGTGATTGCACTAAATCAGATGCTGCTTCAAAGGCATCAACCTCGGATACTTTTGCTTTTGACTCAGTCTTGATGTCTGATAATGACTCGTTTGAATCTAAAACTGTAGTAATAGTATTCTGTCTGGCACCAATCTGACCACGGTAAGAATCGTACTGAGTCATTGCAATACCAACTGACTTTTGAACTTTAGCAATAGCTGCTGTTTTTTCAGTATTGCTCAAGGTTGGATCGTTAATCTTATTAACAATGTCTGTTAGTACATTCAGCATGTTGTCAGTATTAGGAGGATCAAGTTCAACACTGATAGTGCCAACATAGTTCGCATCTCCTAAAGTAAACTCCATGCCCTTAACATTGATAGTACCGTTAGACTTATCAACCTCACCCTGCTCTATCACCTGACCGTTCTGATCTAATAGAGAGAACGCACCATCTGGAGTTACGTTAACAGTCAAAGTATTATTAGCACCTAAAGCACTTGAGTAATACTGCTCATATAAATCACCAAAATCTCCATATGAACTAATTACTGCACTTGAAATACCTGGATTACCAGTAACTGTCATAGAGTCAGCAGTACGGCAGTTCTCAAAAATATCCAAACCTGAATCTGATACCTGAACAGTAACACTTGGTGATACTAAAACACTTCTGGTTGAACCATCAGCCTGACACTTATAATGACCATCAGAGGTTAAAGTGTAGGTTGGTACATCTGATTTAGCACCAGAGAAAATGTACTCACCTTCAGTATTCTGAGTATTCATTAAGTCATATAAGTGATCACGAGTCTGAGCAATTTCAGCTGCTAGAGCCTTTAAGCTACTATCATCATTTGAGCTGTCAACACACTGAATTAAACGGGTGTTGATGCTAGACAGAGCTGACCACATTGACTGCAGAGAGGTTTCCTCTTCAGATAGAGTATTAGCAGCTAAACCACCGTCTTTAGAGTACTGATCATAAGCTGCAATAGCACCTTCATATTTAACCTTGGATGCCATACCGGATGGATTTTCACCAGCAGTGCTGAACTTTAAGCCTGTGTTATAGCGTTTAGCTGATTCATCTACAGTTGAGTTAGCCTTCTGAATGTAGGTGAGGCTACTGGTAAACTGCATGGTTGTTGAAATTCTCATTTAGCAGCCTCCTTTAGAATGAACTGATTAGAGAGTTAAAAATAGTTTGAGAAGCTTCGATGATCTTTGCACATGCCTGATAGGTCTGTTGATACATCAGTAAGTTTGTAGCTTCTTCATCAAGGTTTACGCCTGCATCTGACTGATAAAGCTTGGTGGTTTGCTCAAGCTTGGCAGTAGCAGCTTCTTCATTAGCACTAGCGGTGGTAATTGATGCACCTAATTCTGCTAATAGGTTTGCGTAACCGTCATTAAAGGTAGTAGTCTTTGATGAACCTGTAGTTCTGGTAATGTTCTTGCTTCTAATCTGGATTAGAGCAGTACCATTGGAGTTATCAGCCTGACCACCTTCATTTATTTCAATTGAGAACTTATCCTCTTCTTTTACAGTACCGCTAATGGTGATGTCATAACCATAATCCTTTAAAGGAGTATTGGTATAGGTACCAGTTGCATTGTCATAAGTCACTGCATTAGCTAATACATTAGTACCGTTACAAGAAGCTGGAGCTCTACCTAAGATTGCGCCATTTGAATCTTTAACTACATAGTTGCCGTCAGCATCAATAACGATGTTAGTTGGCGCACCTGCATTAAATACAGGCTTACCATCAGCTCCTACTGATACACCATAGTCTGCGCCAGTATTTGAACATCTTGAAAGGGATGCAGTTGCATTACCGTAATTGTTTGAAGCTGTACGTGTTCTTACAGCTGAAGCAAAGGCAAAATCCTCTGGTTTTGATACATTTGACTTAATATCAGTACCAACCATTAAAGTAGGCTGTACGTAGAAAGTTGTACCTTCACCTTTTAAAGTACCGAAGTCTTTATTAAATGATAAAGTGATACCATAATCATCTAAACTTACAGAGGTAGCATTATCAGGGATATTACCAATCTCATTGGTGATATCAACTCTCCTGTCATCTGCATCAACCTTGTAAATGTGCATTTCTCCGCCATTGAAAGATACCTGGAAAGAGTAGCTCTGCACATTTGAGCCCTGGTTCTCATTGAATGAGAAAGCGATGCTGTTATCTGGATTATCTGATCTGCCAAAACCGCCAGGAATTGTCAAAAGATCGCCACCTGCGATATCTTCTAGAGTGAAACCAGCTTTGTTCTGAACATTTAAAGCATCAGCTAAAGAAACCATAGCCTTACCAAGCTCACGCATGGTGGCACGGATTTCTTTGGTAGAATTTAAATAACCACCTAAAGAACCGCCTATGTTATCACTTGATAACTTTACATGACTCTTATCCTTGCCTGAATCATAGATGCTGTCATAGGTAAGATAGATATCGCTTTTTGTTACATCAAACTTGTTCTGCTCCTGGGTAAGTTTTGCATAGACATCACCGTTGGCAAGCAGCATGCCTGAGTCCATGTAGACCTCATAGGTGCCGTCCTGCTGAACTTTAACGTTAAGTCCGACATAACTTGAAAGATTGTTGATGAGACGATCGCGTTCATCTAACATCTGCATATAGATTTCATTGTTAGTTGCATTATCAGAAATACTTAAAGTTCTGATCTGATCGTTAATCTTGCAGATTGACTCTGTCAAAGAATTAATGTCATTTACGTTGTCTGAAATCTGGTTATTAACTGTATTTAAAGACTCAAGCATAGAGTTGTTAGCTGAATTTGCTCTTTCAACTAAATTCTCTAATTGAGCTTTAGCAGCTGATCTGTTAGCAGAAGAGGTAGGGTTATTAACTGCTGTTGATAATTCATCAAATACAGATGTTGCTGCATTAGCAATAGACATGGTTGAATCAGACAGAACCTTGTCTGCTGTATCCATACCTTCTTTATAAGCAGAATAGTAAGCTTTGGTACCAGTATCAGTGAACATCTGACGCTGTACATACTGGTCATAAACACGTCTGGTATAGGTTGCGCCTACGCCCCAGTCTACACATGAAGTGTATGTCTGAGTTTCTTTACGAACGTAACCGTCGGTGTTTACATTATTGATGTTGTTAGAAGTAGCATTAAGCAACTTCTGACTGTTTAAAACACCATATTTACCAGTTAGGATTAAATCGACTGACATTTTATGACCCCTTTATGGCACTGCCAAGTAATTGGCAACTAATTGCCTTTTTTCCTCTTCAATATATCCATATGCTATTTGTATGCCATAAATGCAATTTTGCGTGAAATTTTTTTAAGTTTGTCTGCATAGTTGGGATCGGTAGCGTATCCAGCTCTTTGAATTTCCTCAAAATACTCATCAGGAGAGTAACTTTTGCCGACTGCTTTTTCGTATCTTGGATTCTCTTTGATGAACTTTAAATAATCCTTCATACTGTCTAAAACGTCAGAATATTTTCTAAATGAGCTGACCTCACTTACAAACTTACCGTTTTCAAATTCAGGAGATGCAAGTTTCTCGCTTTCACCTGTCCAGGATGAATTAGCTTTAATACCGTAATAGTTGTTACCAGCAGAGACATGTTGTCCCCATCCAGTCTCAAGAGCTGCCTGAGCTACCAGTACTAATGGATTAAAGCCTAAGCCTTCGACAGCCTTTAGAGCATAAGGCATCATCTTTTCGACGAACTCTTCTTGTGATTCAAAGCTTGACATAGTATTAGGATCAGGCAAGCCTTCATACATCTTACGCAATGAGGTAATACTACCCTTTGCATCGATGTGGCTGTCAATGAACTGACTGGCACTGATGTTAGAGCCTTTAATGTAAGAGCCCTGCTGATTGCCGGAGACTGACATCTTATCAAGCTCTTTCATGAGTTCCTTACCCTCATCGCCTAAGGATTTGGCAAACTGTTTTGTCAACAAATAAGTAATAGAGTTTTTGTTCATACCCTCTTTTGAGGTCATGGTGGACACGTTCTGCTGAGCTAACATATCCTCAAAGAAACCTGAATATTTTGAATGCAGAGGTGAATCAGGATTGATGGTGTCGTTTGACTGACGCATGGCATCAACCCAGTACTGATTTAAAATTGACTGGAACTGTTCTGCTGCAGCCTTTAAAGCCAGAGCCTGAGACTTTTTGTCGCCCTGACCGAGCTCTCTTAACTTTCTTAAGTTACGGTGATCGCTGACAAGTCCCATGTCAGGACCTTTGTCTGTGGAAATCATTAAATCATCACTCATAACACACCCGGTTCAATTATCAGTTTATTGACTGTATTACTGTTACAGATACAGTAAAGCAATTAGTGTGCCATCTGAAGATTATCATTAGCAGGATGTGTGTACTGACAGTGCTGAATTTCCATGCATCTTAAAAAAATCTGACTGCAGAAATTCAGTAACACAGCTCAAACAGGCACATTTATCATTGAACTTACAGGTAATAATCAATAAAATGACCAGAGTTTATATTTCTCATATCAGCCTAATAAGATGATGTCTACTTTCAGGAACCAATCTGCAGTGGTTAACCTTTGGAAACTACCTTTATACACAGTTTCACTCATCACACTGGCAACAGTAAAATTTAACAGCGGCGCATTTTAATATTCAGAATCAGTTTATCTTTTCACTATAAGAGACAGTTCTGCAAAAAATATAATCTTAAGGCAGTTTTACGTGAGGATGTGATCTCTATAAAATTCCTTTTTTCAAACTTAAGATATGCTTTTACTGCTTTATCTGTAGCAGGTTCTTCCATTACCACCTGTATAAAAGCGTTTTCTGCAGATTAAAGCACATGACGTTTAAGCAAAATAATAATTTACAGTCAGCAAAATCAGATTTATATGTCAGAGAACATTTCTTTTAAAAGAGACGAAATCATCCCCTTTTTAAAGCAGTTGTCAAGAATGTTCACCTATGTGAGTCTTCTTGATGTTGCTGCCGGAAAAAAGTACATAACAGCAGAGAACGGTGAACTCAAAACCGTATCTGTAGGCGAGGACGCGAGCAACCCCGACAGCATCACCATGCGGGCCCTGAAAGGAAAGACTCAAATCAACAAGTTTGAGTTTTTAAAACAGAATATCTTTTTTGTAACCGCAAAATACATTCTTATTGAAAGCAGGGAGTATGTTCTTGAATCAGTTTCCATGATCAATAACGATTCTCTGTTCAAGGATTTTGGAAAGAATGATTTTATCAGACTGTTCAACGAGTACAGTGACGAAAACTACCGAGATCCGCTGACAACCTGTTACAACCGCCGCTATTATGACGATCAGAAACAGGCCCTGCAGAAAGCCACAGCCATTGCCAGAATTGATCTAGATCTGTACAGGCAGATCAGGGAAACCTATGGACCTATGGTTACAGAGGCTGCATTAAAGACACTTGGAATCACCATACAGAAATGTGTCAGAAAAACCGATTCGGTTATTTATCTTGAAGGCGAGAAGTTCCTGATATTCTTCTACGGCATGAAACATCCTGTATTAAAAGGAAAACTTGAGGAAATCAGATCTGAAATACAGAGAACGGTTATTCCTCAGCATCCTGCTGTAAAGCTCAGTATAAGCATAGGCGGATATTTTTCTGAGAAGATCTCGATAAATGATATTACCAAAGCCCAGAAACTTCTAGATGAGGCCAGGTTGCATTTAAATTATGTGGTTGTAAATTAGCCCGACACACTAACGGCACCAGAGAAAATCAGTTACTTTGACTTTTCTGCACAAACTGCTTTAAGGCTGACAGCCATACACATTCTCTCCGTCATCAGGCAGAACCTTATTTTTCAGTCAGTTTTCTCTAGCGCAGAGTCTATCTTTTATGCCCAAATATTCCAGCACACACTATGTTCTCAAAAACAGTCACAAAAAAAGTTTTCTAAACCTCATTAAAAACTCTCTTTTGTGTTATTCAGGGTAAAAGCACCTCCCCCTGAAACTAAAAGCGGCAGCCTTACTGGCTGCCGTTCAATGTTGCTACCTTAGAAAAATTTAGCCGATAACTCAGTATGCCTTTACTGGAAGAGCAATATTCTCAAAGGTAACTTCCTTTACGTTCTCCCTGTCCTTTACAGAAACAATCTTTCCTGAATAAAGGTATGGAGTAAAGATGGTATCATCACTGTTTACAGGAGCAAAGTAGAGCTTTACCCTGTTTTCAGCGCGGCATTTGTCATCAGAGCAGGCATTTGCTCTGATGGCGTTGGACAGAATTGTACCGATAAGAGCATGCTCGGTTGAATGGAAACCGTTTCTCCAGAAGAAGGTTTTTAGACCGAAGTGATTTAACTCACCGTACTGTCTGTCAACATAATCATTTACCCATGGTCTTAGAGTATCTTGCAGCTCATAGTCACCTGTAAGAGCTAGTGTCAGAGCTGACTGATCAAGTTCAGCATACTCCCACCAGGAGGCATCCTTCTTTAGAAGATCGCCATACCAGTTTGTGTGTTCATCTGTTTGGGCACTCTGTAAGGTTGTGAGCATACCGTGTTTTGCAAACTCTTTAAGCTTTTCATTACCGGTCATGCAGGCTACAAGGTATTCCATCCAGAAAGCCTTGACGGTGTGACCGTTGTCAAGATGGCGTCCCTTTTTGAGATCAAAGCATGACTTGTTGTCAATACAGCCGAAGAAGCGGTTTCTGTCTTTGTTGTAGAAATGGTTGTTGATGCTGTCAACGGTTTTATCAAGATCAGCTACAAAGGCCTTTTTATCATCCTGAGGGATCAGTCTTAATGTCAGAACCATATAGGCATTTATCTGATCTAAAAGAGCCACAAGCTCCTTCTGAGTGGTTTTGTCTGATTTTGAATCCTCAAGACACCATCTCATAAGATCTGCCTTTTCATCAAAATAGGTGTCATAAATATACTTTTCTGAATCCATGATAACCTTAATCACCTCAGGATCATGGGTAAGATAGGCGTTCATGGCAAGACCCACGAGTGCATAGCTCAGATCCTGAGAGGTTCTCTGAAGTCTCTTTACAGGAAGAGCATGGTCATCAGCAGTTAAAGGCTTGCCTTGTTTCATGAGAGAGTAGAATCCGCCTTCAGGATCACGTGCATTCTTGAGAAGAAAATCCACACCGGCTTTGTGCAGTTTTAAAGCCTGTTCATCACCTGTAAGGTTGAAGAGAACACCGTAGGCAAAGGTCTGTCTGGCCTGCATTCTCACAAAATCAATACCTGAAAGCTCCAGCATGTTTCCTAAACTGCCTTCCCCTTTGCAGCTTTTCTGATTGCGCAAAGTACCGTCATCACATCTCCAGGTAGGGAAATTACCAAGAGGCACACCCTGTGCATCAGGATGCATCCAGTATTTTGCAAGAACTGATGTATGCTCTGCCCACTGCGCAGCAGTTGGAAGATATTCAAGGTTCTGTTCTGCGGCGAAGGATACAGAGGATAAAAGGATAAGAGATGATGCTATCAGATTTTTGAGTTTTGCCATTTTATGTCAGGCCTCCAGATGTGTACTCAGCATACACATACTTAAAAGAGATAAAAATTTTGTAACATTATTCTGGACATTAAACGAATATATGCACTGATACTTCAGTAAGTATCAGTACATATTATTTACTGTCAGCATTTAGCATTTTAGTATTATAAAAATCTTTTTCTTTCAGTATCCCACTTAATTTTTAACACAATCCTATTATTTTGTAAAAATTAATAGTAACAGGCGGTAAAAAGACATTCAAAACGGGCAGTATTCAATCATAAATACCATTCTGACACAGCGTTTGCCTGATGATTTGTCAAAATAAAAGCTGATAGGGAGGAGTGAACTTTTTGTGAAGTCAAGAAGGTGTTTTTTCAATTTTTTGACGGTTGAATAAACTGATTCAGTCTGAAAAATTTATGCAAAATAAATTATCCGCAATTATGCAACAGTCCGAAATATATGCTTTTTTTTGTGGATGTATAAATAAAATCACAATATGGATCACAAATATATTTCAAAGATCCCCAAAATAAAACTAAATATTGTCAAAATTTTGTCGACATTCTCTGTATGTAGTATGATATCAGTAATTATATTTAATAATAAAAATCAGTATCACTATAAGAGCATGGAAAACTGCTTTTGTATAAATAAGATGTTTCATTCGGTGTAATTATGAAATTTTCTGGAAACCTCCTGATCCTCGAAAAAGACAGCCAGAAGCGCCTGTCGCTCGAAACCATATTCTCATTTTTAGGTTTGGTCTGTCAGAGTGGCGATGCAGCCGACTGCCTGTCATACTTTGAGGCTGAGGATGCAAATGTTGACTACTGCGTACTCGGGGACGTCGACTCTCTAGACTGCAGAAAGCTGTTAAAGGAACATAAGGATACAGCCTTTCTTTTATGCACCTCAAAGTGCAGTGAGGATTTGAGCTCATGCGCAAACCTTATGGGAACCATAAGCAATGATCCAAACTATGATGAGATCATCTCTCTGCTTCACTACTGCCAGTCCTTCAGGACCATGCGCAGATATTCCAGAAAATCAGGTGACGGTGCTGCAGCCCTCATCAAGATGTTAGTGGGTCAAGGCAAAGCAATTACTAATGTTCGCCGCTTAATTGAGCAGGTAGCATCTACTGATGCCTCAGTACTTATCTTAGGTGAATCAGGTACTGGTAAAGAGGTGGTAGCTCGTGCAATTCATGAGTTATCTAACCGTAAAAATAAAGCTTTCGTTCCTGTAAACTGCGGTGCTATCCCAGGTGAATTACTAGAGTCAGAATTATTCGGTCATGAAAAAGGTGCCTTTACTGGTGCCATCAGTGCTCATGAAGGTCGTTTTGAATTAGCTGAAGGCGGTACCATCTTCCTAGATGAAATCGGTGATATGCCTTTACAGATGCAGGTAAAGTTACTGCGTGTACTTCAAGAAAGACAATTTGAAAGAGTAGGTTCAAACAAACCAATTAAAGCTGATGTAAGAGTAATTGCTGCAACCCATCAGAATCTAGAAAAGATGGTCGCTGAAAAGACCTTCAGACAGGATCTTTACTACAGACTTAATGTCTTCCCAATTGATACACCTCCACTGCGTGACAGAACTGACGATATTCCCCTGTTAGTTCAGGAGCTTGTAAACCGTCACGGCAAGGAGCAAAAGGCCTCAATCAGATTTACTCAAAGAGCTATGTTACAGCTTATGTCTTGCCCATGGCCTGGCAATGTTAGAGAGTTATCTAACTTAGTTGAAAGATTACTAATCTTACATCCAAACGAAATTGTGGATGTTGATGATCTGCCTGTATCCTACAGAGGAGGCAAGCTCGAAGACGATCCCTACGCCGAGCGTATGGCACTTCTTGACAGTTTCTCCGTTCCTCTGCCAGGAGACGAGGTTCAGGAGGATTTTGATGTTGAGGAAGCCGACAGCAAGCCTATTGATCTTCCGCCTCTTCCTGTCATCGAAGGTGAGAACGATATGGCTCAGGCCTTTATGCCGACACTGTCTCCTGATGGCATCAACCTCAAGGATATGGTTTCAAACATTGAAATCAATATGATTAAGCAGGCTTTAGGACAAAGTAACGGTGTTGTTGCAAAAGCTTCTGAAATATTAGGCTTACGTCGCACAACTTTAGTTGAAAAAATGAAAAAATATGGCATCGTAGCCTCAAACTAAGGATTGGTCATGGATATTAAGCAGTCAATTTCAGAATTATTAAAAGATAAAACAATTCTAGTTACTGGTGGTACTGGCTCTTTTGGTAACAAATTCATCAAAACTGTCTTAGATGAGTACCCTGTAAAAAAGGTTATTGTCTATTCTAGAGACGAATTAAAACAGTATGAAATGCAACAAAGACTTGCTAAATATTCCAGCAAGATGCGCTATTTCATCGGTGATGTTCGTGATCTGACAAGATTAAATCTTGCAATGAAAGGAGTGGACATTGTGGTTCACGCAGCAGCCATCAAACAGGTACCAGCTGCCGAATACAATCCAATGGAATGTATTAAGACCAATATCAACGGTGCTGAAAATGTTATTGAAGCTGCTATGGCTAATGACATTGAAAAAGTAGTTGCTCTTTCAACAGATAAAGCTGCTAATCCAATCAACCTTTATGGTGCAACCAAGCTTTGCTCTGATAAATTATTTACAGCTGCAAATAACTTAGTAGGTTTAGGAAGAACTAGATTTGCTGTGGTTCGTTACGGTAATGTTTCAGGATCTCGTGGCTCTGTAGTACCTTTCTTTAAGAAATTACTTGCTGAAAAAGCAGAGTTCATACCTATCACTGATATGAAAATGACACGCTTCTGGATCTCATTAGAGCAGGGGGTTAACTTCGTATTAAAGACCTTAGTCAGAATGCACGGTGGCGAAGTTTTTGTGCCTAAGATTCCTTCAATTAATATTGTAGATTTAGCTACAGCTATCGCTCCTAATCTTCCACAAAAAGAAGTAGGCATCCGTCCAGGCGAAAAGATCCATGAACTTATGTGTCCTAAAGATGATTCAATGCATGTAATTGAGTTTAACGACTTCTTTATCATTCGTCCTTCAATTACATTTAATAGCAGATCATCTGATTGCTATAAAACTACCATGCTAGGTGAACAGGGAAAGCCTGTAGAACTAGGCTTTGAGTACAATTCAAAAAATAATCCTAACTTCTTAAATGTAGAAGAAATTAGAGACTTTTTACAAAAACAGGAAAAGTAAATGATACCTTACAGCACTCAGACAATTGAATATGATGATCTGGAGGCTGTAAGAGATGTTCTTACTTCTCCATTTCTCACTTGCGGTCCTAAAATCACCGAATTTGAAGACAAAGTTTGTACCTATACAGGTGCCAACTTTGCTGTAGGTGTTAATTCTTGTACTTCAGCTTTGCACCTTGCCATGATTGCTTTAGGTGTATCTAAAGGCGACAGAGTCTTTGTAAGTGCAATTAGCTTTGTAGCCTCATCTAACTGCGCCCGTTATCAGGGAGCTGATGTTGACTTTATCGATGTTGATAAATATACAGGTAACCTTGATGTTGATAGCTTAGAACAGATGCTCATTGATGCTGACAAAGAACATAGATTACCAAAGGTTGTGGTTGCAGTTCACCTTTCAGGTAGAGCTGTTGATCTTGAAAGAATAGCTAAGCTAAAAGCTAAATACGGCTTTTATCTAATCGAAGACGCAGCTCATGCTTTTGGTGCGATTTATCATGACTCTATGATAGGCTCCTGTAAGTTCTCTGATATTACTGTCTTAAGTTTCCATCCTGTAAAAATCATTACAACAGCAGAAGGAGGAATGTGCCTTACCAATAATGAAAATTTGTATAAGCTCATGCGCAAATTCTCAACCCATGGTATTGAGCATAATCTTGATGCTCTTGAGAACAAAGATATGCCAGCTTACTATTATGAAATGCAGGATTTGGGATTTAACTACCGTCTGTCAGATTTGCAGGCAGCATTAGGTATTTCACAATTAGCTAAAGTTGATGAACTCTTAAGAAAACGCCGTGAGATTGCTCATGACTATCAAGAGCTTTTAGGTGACAGTGAGAATTTGACCTTGCCTGTAGCTGATACTCCTGAATCAATAAGTTCATGGCATCTCTATCAGGTAGGTATTAAAGGAGATTTTAGAGATACTGTCTATAAAACTTTAAGATCACGTGGCATCGGTGTTCAAATCCATTACTTACCAATTTATGATCATCCTTACTACAAGAAACTAAAAGACTACCCTCTCTTAGATGGTGCTGAGTATTTCTTTAAACATACTCTATCAATTCCTTTATATCCTAATTTAAAGAAACTTGATATGCAGATGGTAGCAGCCACTCTTCAAAGCGTTGTAGACAACCTTAATGAGTAAACTCTTTGTATGTAAGTTCACAGGTATGTTTTTATGAGTAAAATTGCAGTTATTCCTGCTCGTGGCGGTTCTAAAAGAATTCCTTTAAAAAACATAAAAGAGTTCAATGGAGCACCTCTCATCAGTTATTCAATCAAGGCTGCCTTAGAAAGTAAACTTTTTGATAAAGTCGTAGTTTCAACCGATGATGAAAAAATAGCTTCAGTTGCTAAATCTTTTGGAGCAGAAGTTCCTTTTTTAAGAGATAAATCTCTGGCTGATGACTTTACAGGTACCTTTGCAGTTGTCAAAGATGCTTATCTAAAACTAAAAGACTCCTTTTCATCTTTAGATACTGTCTGCTGTATTTATGCAACAGCGCCTCTTTTAAAAGCAAAACATTTACAAGAAGCCTACAACCTCATGCAAAATGCTCATGCAAAATCTGTTATCAGTATCTGTGAATTTCCTTTTCCTATTCAAAGAGCTTTTGTCAAAGATGACAATGGTAACTTGTCATATCGTGAGCCTAAATTTGCACCTATGAGATCTCAGGATCTGCAAAAGTGTTATCAGGACTGTGGCTTATTCTATTTTTATGACAAATCCTGTTTTGAGTATGCTAAAGACTATCAGTCTATTGGCTATGCAATGCCTCGTCATCGTGTCATCGATATTGATACTCCTGAGGATTGGGATTATGCCTGTGCTATGGCAAAAGCTGTAGAAGAACTTAAGCTTGATTGAACTTATGTCTTTAAGTTAATTAAAAATGACTAATGAAAAACCTACCATCGTGGCTGTATTAAAAGCTGATGAAATCATCGGTACTGGTCACTTAATGAGAGTAAAAACAATCTTAAATTACTTTAAAGATTATAACCTTGCGCTTGTAGGTGACTCTCTATCTGAAGCTTTACTACCTCTGTGCAAAGAGTTTTCTGAAATTACCATAACTTCTAAAGATAAACTCGCATCATCTGTATTAGCATTTCATCCAGCACTTTGCATCATTGATCATTACTATTTAGATGCAAGCTTTGAAGAACAAATCTACCCTTATACAAAAGTTGTTGTAATTGACGATTTAGTTAACAGAAAACATCAATGTCATATGCTCTTTGATTCCTGGGTACTAAGACAGGATAAAGAATACCAGTCATTAGTTAACAATGATTGTATTCTCTGCGTAGGTCATGACTACAACTATGTAAAAGAAGCTTTTTCAAAACTCCACCACACAGTATCCAAAACTGGTCTACCTAGAGTTTTAGTTAACTTTGGAGGCTCAGATCCGGCCCATGCCTGTCTCAATACTGCAGTAGGTATTAAAAATGGTAATTTAAATCAGAATTATGAATTTACCTTTCTCTCAGGGATGTCTAATCCAGATCATGACAAAATAAAAGACTTACTCTCTACACTTGATAACGTCACAGTGCAAAGACATTGCGCTGATATGCCGGGCCTCTTTTCAAATATCGATCTTGCAATAGGTGCTGCAGGTGGTATGAATACAGAGCGTAACGTAGCAGGCATTCCCTCAATAGTTGTAGAGATAGCTGACAACCAAAAAGGTGTTTGCTCATTCATTAAAGAGTACAACTTAGGTGAATGTCTAAAGGTTGAAGACTTAAAAGATCCGGTTATCGTCAACGCAACATTACAAAATTTAATCGCAAATAGATCAATTTACACACACAACTGTCAGAAGCTTTATTCAAAAAATGGCATTTTAAATGTTGTGAACAACATCAAAAAATTATTAACATTGTATTAAACAAATACATAAAGATAGCAAAACGTCGCATTCACAAAAACGTTCACTATATTATTCAATTATATCAAGGAATTAGTTTTAGACGGGAATTTTTGAGAATAAGGCTGTGTGCGAAAAAAAGTGCACACAGCTGACAATTCACCTTTATGAAAGCTATCATCTTAATGGTTCATTTGGGGAATGAAAACCATCTAAACTACATAGCATCGTCATAATAGCAAAATCACTCTATCCAAAATGAGATATACATCACATTTTCTGTTTACGGTACATAATTAAGCTTAAATTACATTTTAAAAATAATATTTAAACTTATTGTAATCGCTTACATATTTTTTTACTTTTATCCCTAATACCTATAACTTTGTATATATTACATCTAATGTATTAAGCAATTATATTAAAAAATAACCAAAGTAATCTGATACTAAAGCTCTTCAGTACCTTCTAAATGTAAAGGTAGTTGCCAGTCAATAGGCTTTTTATGATGTGCTATTAGATAATTATTTGCTGCAGAAAAATGGTGGCATCCAAAGAAACCACGACTTGCAGACAGAGGACTTGGATGAGCTGCTCGCAATACGCAATGTTTAAATTGATCAATTTGCGCACCTTTTTGTTGAGCTGGTTTTCCCCACAACATGAAGACGATGTTCTCACATCTGTCGTTAATGGATTTGATGACACCATCAGTAAAATCTTCCCATCCCTGATGCTGATGAGAATTAGACTCTCCACAATCAACTGTTAACACAGAGTTTAATAAAAGCACGCCCTGTCTTGCCCATGGAATTAAATTGCCATGATCTGGAGTTTGAAAGCCGGGAATGTCAGTACTTAATTCTTTATAAATGTTCTGTAAGGAACGTGGTATTTCAATACCAACATTTACAGAAAAAGACAGGCCCATGGCAAAACCAGGAGTCTGGTAAGGATCCTGCCCTAAGATAACTACTTTTAACTTATCAAAAGGAGTATAGGCAAAAGCATTAAAGATATCCTTTTGAGGAGGAAATACAGTAACTCCCTGCTCCCTTCTTGCCTTTTGAAAAGCATAAGCATGTTTAAAGGTTTCAGTGTTTTTTAAAGGTCCAATGATATCTTTCCAATTAGCCATGTCTGCTCCAAAACAGTTATTTGTATCAGATAATAATATATATCATCACTAAGTTTCATATAAGAATAGTGTTGTATTGTATAATGACATCTAGAGTGTGTGAAATAAATGCCAAGAATTCATGCATTACTGTCTATGATCTGTAAGAATAACAAAATTTATGCAGATTATGCTTTTTTTAAGGAGACTCAAATGCAATCATCAAATCCTGCCATCTCTGTCATCAGAAAAAATGCAGGTGTATACAACTTCGGTGGAACTGAAGCTGGTGCAACCATTTCTGGTACTACAACCAAATCAATTGTGTTAGTAGCACTAACCTTGATCATTGGCTACTTTGCAATGAATTACACCATAAACTCTGTCTATACCACAGGTCAGGTACCTAATGGTTTAATGTTAGGTTCTGTAATTCTAGGCTTTATTGTAGCTTTAGTAACCATCTTCAAGCCAACAGCCGCACCTATCACAGCTCCAATCTATGCTGTTTTAGAAGGTGGTGCTTTAGGCTCTTTATCAGGTATTTTTGAAATCCAGTACCCCGGTATTGTCTCAACTGCTGTGATGTCTACATTTGTAGTAGTTATGACTATGCTTGCTTTATGGAAGTTTAAGATCATTGTACCAACACAGCGTTTTCGTTCAATCATCACTGGTGCTATTGGCGGTATCTGCGTTCTTTACATTGCAAACATGATTTTCTCACTATTTGGCGCTAATTTAATTCCTCAGACAGGACCAATCTCAATCATCGTTTCATTAGTAGTTTGCACCGTTGCAGCATTCAGCTTAGTTTTAGACTTCGAGAACATTCAGGTAAGCGTAGATGAAGGTCTACCAAAGTACTTTGAGTACTACAATGCATTCTCATTATTAGTAACCATTTGCTGGTTATATGTTGAGATCTTAAAGTTATTATCAAAGAGAGATAACTAATCTTCTCCTTTAAGATACAAATCGACAAAAAGAGAGCCTTAGGCTCTCTTTTTTCTTTGTCATACAATTAAGTTATCAGCACAGGATCGGTTACAGATACCTTAAAGAGTGTATAGCCTACAACAGTACCTTCAATTACCTTAATATCGCCTACTTGCAAGCTATCTAAAACATTAACCCTGCCCTTATCAAGTGTAAATTTAACATTGCGTAAGCCATAACTGTCAGCTGACATTTCAACAAAAGGTTCGTCACCTAAAACAGAAATCTTACCGATCTTTCCTTTAATGCACAGACGTCTGTCTTTATAGACATCATCAGCTTTTTCTTCATTTAGCTCATAGTCAGTCATGATCCTGTTTGCTGAAACTACTACAGCCTTTGCTGCAGGATCTGTATCTGTAACAGGAGAACTTCCTACTACAGCATCTTTACTGTCGTCTTTTTCACTCATTACAGGTGAGCTCTTACTGTTAAGAGCTACACTCATGTTGACGTCAGACACATCAACTTGAGTGGGAGCTTCTGTTCTAGGAGTTTCTCTATTACCAGAGTATATTCCTTTACTATTGATACTAGTATCATCATGTGGCTTATAGGCTTCACCAGCATAAAAGCCTACTATAGCGATTGCTTTTGAGATACTGATTTTATTGTTTTGACGTGTAAGATCTGAGGCACACTTTATGAGATCATCATCTGTAAAACCGTCACCAGAACCTTCTACAGAGGACACAATCTTATCAATGCATGGTTTTACAATAGATCTTATTTCATCATCAGAAGAAGCATAGACCACACAAGGATAGAGTTCTGATAGAGCAAATATCAGTATAGATAACTTTTTCATAAAGCCATCCTAGAGGTCAAACAAACGTAGGTATCATCTTTGTCTTAACTTTCCATTTATTATGTTTGTTGCACTCATTCTTATAATTTTAATCTGTTATCTCTGTAGGATGATTTATGTGATTGCTTACACCATCACTCCTTTTTCCTAGTTCTATGTTGTTTTCATTTTATGAAGATTTAACCTCACATTTCAAACATGGTGCTTTTACCTAAAGTTTAAAATTACTAAAAATCAAGGAATTAGAAAGGAGCTGGCAAAATTGTCTTTTTAAATGCTCGGATTTAAAGCTCGCTGCACAAAATTGCATGAGAATTTTCATCTAAATAGAGCAGGTTTTAAGAGTAATTAAGACGTGTCAGTGAAAAGAAGCAACGAATTGCTGTTAATAAACAGCTTTTAAGCATATAACCTGACTGAGATTGGCTCAAATTAGTGTACTTAACACAAACTTAACACAAAAGATTAAACCTTTTTATAAATCTCTTGTCTAAAAGCGTTGTTTATGAATAAAAAGCGACTTTAAACCGCTTTTCTTTTTTATTTCTGTGAATTTTAATCAAAGGACTCGATCTGTTTTAAAGCTTATTCAAACTACATATTTCTTTAACTTCAAACAATTGTTTTCTTAAAAGTAAGAAATTTTTTAAACAAAATTTGATAAAAATGAATACTATAAAAAAATTTATACCAACACTTGCAAATTTCAACTTAAAAGCAATTTTTACAAAACTACGTAACCTTACCTTGCCTTGGTATGTAGTTTTCTATGCTGTTACTATCTATTATGCAACTGTATTAAATGTACAGATATTAAGTCACTTTTACAGAATCTTAGACGACTCTGATAATGTTTCATTTATATTCTCGCTCACACCGCCTTTAGTGTTGTTTTCGGCACTATCAATTATCTTTTTATGCTTCTTATTTAAATATGTCTTTAAAGTAGCATTAGGTATTCTAATCATAGCCGGAGCTATCACCGGTCATTTTGCCTACAGATATGGAACCATTTTTGACTATGACATGATGATAAATCTTCTGCAAACCCATACAGGAGAAGCAAAATCATACATTTCATTTGAGTCAATTTTTAATGCAGTTGTCTTTGGCGTGATCCCTGCCTTAATTTTATGGATTGTAAAAATCAGATGGCCTAAGACTATCTTAAGAGCCTTCTTAGGCAGAGTTCTAATTTTTGCTGTTGCGCTTTTAACTATTGTTGGCATTGGTAGTGCTTATTATCAGAACTATGCCTCAATTGGCAGAAACAATCCAATTTTAAGAAAGGAAATCTCTCCTTATAACTTTGTATGGTTTGGTTATAAAGCACTAAAAGATACCTATTTCCCAACCAAGGTTGAATTTAAGAAATTAGCTGGCGATTCAATTATCGATAATCCAGAGGAAAGACCTGAGATCTTTGTAGTAGTTTTAGGTGAAACTGCTCGGGCTCAAAACTTCAAACATAACGGTTATGAGAGAAACACCACCCCATTTACAGAGAATCTAGATAACTTTACTAAATTCTCACCTGTACAAAGCTGTGGTACCGCAACAGCCGTTTCTGTGCCTTGCATGTTCTCTAATATGAAGCGAACTAACTATGATGAAACTAAGCCTAAGAACTCAAGTTCATTAGTTGATGTCGTAAAATACGCGGGCTATGACGTAGCATGGTACGACAATGATGGCGGTTGTAAAGGTGTTTGTGACAGAATACCTAATGAGGATCTATTACCATCAGATCCTGAGTTCAAAGGGTTGTGCTCCTCTGATTCTTGCTATGATGAGGTTCTCTTAAAGCGTCTGCATACCCGTGTAGCAAAAGCAGCTAAAAACAAAAAGAGCACCGTGATCTTCTTGCACTTAATCGGAAGCCATGGTCCTACTTATTTCCAAAGACTTCCTGATGATAAGAAAGTATTCAAGCCTAGTTGCGAAAGAAGTGATATTGAAAACTGCTCAGTAGAGCAGATTGTAAACTCATATGACAATACTCTTTACTACACTGACTACATCTTAAGTAAGTTAGTAGATGAGTTAAAACCATATGAAAAAGACTTCGGTACAGCTATGTTCTACATTTCTGACCATGGTGAATCCTTAGGTGAGAATGGTCTGTTCTTGCACGGATCCCCATATGCAATTGCTCCTGATTACCAGAAGGAAGTTCCAATGATGACCTGGTTTGCAAACTCTTTTGTTGAAGATCATCATATGGACTTAAACTGCCTGAACAATAAAGCAATGAGCCAGAGGTTCTCTCAGGACAACTTCTTCCACAGCCTGTTAGGTATTCTTGATGTGAACACCTCTTTCTATGATGAGAAGATGGATCTGTTCAGCAAATGCCGTGTTTGGAACAGAACTGAAAGATAAAATTTAAAAACAGAACTAACCAAAGTTAACAGCCTGTAAGCGAAAGCTCACAGGCTGATTTTTTAATATCAATAGTCTAGACTAAACCTTCTTTCCGATCTTGCTACAGTTCACACTATTTTCTGCTAAAAATGGTCAGTTGATAAATATATTAGCAACAAGCTCAAAAAGGCCTTAAATTTCTGTGATCTAGTCAAATTATCTTAAATTTTTCTTATTAGTAATTATTACTAATAGTGTATTTTCTGAATATTTTCCTTTATACTTAAGTTATAAAAGGTTCTATTACTAAACTAAAAAAACGCTTACTTAAAGCTGGTTACCTTTTTAGAACATCTAATTTTTAGAACACAAATTTTTGTATTAAGTATTAACAAAGCTTGATTAAAAGCTGAAGTTTTTTATAAATCACTAAATATAGGACACATGCAAATGACAGTTAAATTTTATAAATGCGAAACCTGCGGTAATATCATTACCAAACTAAAGGACTCTTCTGTTAATGTAGTCTGCTGTGGCAACCCCATGAAGGAGTTAATTCCGGGTGAAGTTGATGCAGCTGTAGAAAAGCACGTCCCTGCAGTTACCATAGAAGGCGATAAGGTAACGGTAAAAGTAGGCTCTGTTCCACATCCTATGGTAGAAAACCACTATATCGAGTTTATTGCCTTAGAGACCGTTCAAGGCTTACAGATTAAATATCTTGAGTCTGACTATGAAGCTGCTGAGGCTGTCTTTGCTCTAGCTGATGATGACAAAGCAGTATGTGCTTATGCTTACTGCAACTTACATGGTCTTTGGAAAAAAGAGCTTGTTTAAACAAGTGATTATTTAAACAGAGATTAACTAAATAAATCTCTCTAATCTAAAACCTCATGAATAACATAGTAAAAAACTCTCAGAATGTGCTTCACACTGAGAGTTTTCTTTTGACTTTATTACAAACTTAACTTTTACTAACTTGGCAATTATAAACTTGCCGTAAAGTCTTACTTTACTTCACTGTTAGGATAGCAACCTAAAACCTTTAATGAATTAGTAAAAGGCTTAATTTCTTCTAAGATATCCTGCATTACAGGAGCATCAATATTGCCCTCTAAATCAGTAAAGAAGATCTCTTCCCAAGTTTCACGAGAAGATTCAATCTTTGGGCGAGAAATTAACTTAGTCATGTTAATATTTCTCTTTGAGAACTCAGAGAGCACTGAAATTAAAGAACCAGGCTGATACTTCTGAACACTAAATGAGATTGAGGTCTTAGCACTGATTGACTGGGGCACTGTAATAGGAGTCATAGAAATCACAATAAAACGAGTGAAGTTATGAATATTATTGGCAATGTTGTCGAAAATTGGAACTAAGTTATAAAAAGAAGCTGCCATATGACTGCCGATGGCTACATGAGCTGGATCTTTTAACTTTGAGACAATTTCCATAGCTTCTGTGGTAGCCTTGGTGTAGTGAATATTTACATGAGGCAGTAAATCTTTAATCCAGTGAGAGCATTGTGTTACAGGCTGTGGATGTGAATATAAATCTGTGATCTTACTTAAATCAATATTCTCAACGCCTAAGACAGCATGATCGATTGGTACAAAGATTTCACCCACAATTGAAGCTTTAGTAGTTTGCATTACATCTAAAACATCATTTATTGAGCCAGAGCTTGAATTCTCAATTGGAAGAACACCAAACTCGCATTTACCTGTTTCTACTAAACCGGCAATCTCAGAAAAAGAACCACAACCATGAGCATCAATCTTGCCTTTGAAACCTTCAAAATATCTGCAGGTTGCTACATGTGAGTAGCTACCTTTTGTGCCCAAGTAAGCAACCGATGTATCTCTGTCGATAGAACTTTCGTTTGCTTTAGCTACGATATATTCTTGCTCAACAGAACAGGTATGGCGAATGATAAGCTTATAGACATCTGATATGTAAGATGGAGGTAGACCTAACTCTTTAGCCTTATTTCTTAAAGTCTGTAACTTTGAATGCTCACGAACGCTGTCAGTAATGCTCTGATTATGAGCTAACTTGTAACTGGCTATATCAGTAGCAACATCCATTCGTTCTTGTAATAACTTTAAAATTTGTGAATCGATTCTATCGATATCATCACGGCACTGTAGCAGATCTCTCATTTACTCTCTTACCTTCTAATTAAAACTGTCTCTATTTTACCAATTTTAAAGAATGAGTAAAAAAGATTGTAATTCTCACAATAAAAGTGAATTTAAATACCTAGTAGTGACAGCTGTGTCTTGCACAATATCTGCATAAAAGCCTGTTATAGGAATGCTAAAACACTAAAATTCATAAAAAAGTAAAATCATTACACATAGTTAATACTTAATTTTTTAAGTACTTATATCTTTATACTCTATTATTCTGTTAGAATTATTAACAGTTTTACTAATTTTGCGAAGAATGTTTATCACAACTGTTCTGTCTTCGTGAATGCTATTATCATCTAACATATATATCTAAATATGGAACAATCAGATAAGTTTAAATCTTTAAGTGCTTTAGGCGAGAAATGGTATAATTACAACTCTTGTCTAATTTCTCTTGCAACCCTTTTCTACTTAGCTAGAACAGATTCTACAAAGCTTGCAAACAGCTGTTCAATTAGGGAAGATTTGCTGTTTTGTCTTCAAAAAGAGTACGGCGATAAATACTCACATGATGAACTAAAAGATGCCGCAACTTATATAACTAAATATATTGATAAGAACCACATGGATGAGCCTACCTATCAGTTGCTCAAAAGCCAGTTCTTCCAATTATATACACAGCGCTTTGAGATGTTTAATGACAACTTAAAGAGAGTTAATTTCTTTACAGAATTACAGGCTGAACTTTTAAAAGAGCATGCTGAGTTCTTTATCGAGTCCCGCTTAACTGGCGTTTTTACTTCATATGTTGCAGGCGGTATTACAGAAGATAGCAATGCCAAGAGCCGCTCTGTAATGGTTTTAGACAACTACAACCCATATGCTGAATATGCTCTTCAGTTTGAAAACAACTGCAAAGTTGATGTTTTCAAAGTAGCAGACAAAGAAAAAAGATTCCACTTTAGCTTAGATTCTTATGCTGAAAAACTATGCAGATCATTAGTTTACAATTTAACTAATCCTATTACTGCAACTACTTTCCCTGCTTTAGAGGATAAGAGTTTTTCTGGTGGATTCTCTTTCTTAAACATCTATCCTCAGGGTATTGCTGAGTGGTTCAATCGTGCTGTAAATCATTACCAGGCTTTGAGCAAATCTGTAAAAGGACGCTTCGTAATGTTTGTACACAATTCTGTTACCTATTTAAGCCAGTCAGAGGCTACTATCTTTAGAAAGAGAATTATTAACGAAGGTCACTTAAAGGCCGTTGTAAATCTGCCTAAGTTTTTTACAAGACAGGTACCATTCCCTATGTGTGCAATGGTATTTGATACTACATCTATATATGGCGAGGTAAGTTTCTTAGATTTATCAGGAAAAGACTGTCTTGATTCAGTACTCTCAGACAGACAGCATAATGTTCTAAATGAGAACGCTGCTACAGAGTTAAAAGAAGTTTTAGCAGGTAAAAAGACCGGTCATAGCGTTTTCTTAGACGCCATGAAATTAAATGATGATCAGTGCTTATTTGATCCTAGCTGCTATGTTGCAGGTCCTGAGCATGAAGAGAGTGTAGGCTACATTGAAAAGGGTGAGTTAAAGCTTGAGAACATCGCTCAGATTTATCGCGCTCAGGTATGCTCAGCAGCAGATCCTGATGTAGTAAAGAACACTGAAATTGTTCATGAGCTAAATTTAAATGATGTTCCGCAGACAGGTGTGATGTCTGATGTACAAAAAGAAATCAGAGTAAGCTCAGATGATTCTCGTGCAAAGCGCAGCCGTCTGCAAAAAGGTGACATTGTACTCTCAATTAAAGGTACCATCGGAAAGGTAGGTTACTTTAACGATGACAGAACTGATGTGATTGCAGGTCAGTGCTTTGCTGTGATTAGAACCTTAAATGAGGAAAGATATCCTCAAAGCTTAATTTTCTGCCAGTTAAAATCTTACGACATGCAGCGCTATCTTAAGATGAAGACTACAGGTGATAAGATTAAAGTTCTACAGAGTAAGATCTTAAAACAGCTTCCTATGTATAAGAGCTCTAAGAACCTTATAGAGGAAGCTGACAAGATGGTATCAAAGCTGCTTGAACTAGACAGACAGAGACTTGAGATTAAGCGTGCTGTCGAGCAGAGCACCTCATTTAGAATTGAAGATGATTCTTTCAAAGAGACTAACTAGTCTTTTGAATTAAATCTTTATTTCTAAGCTCTTAAATTGAAAATAGATGCTGCTTCATGCAGCATCTTTCTCCTACATCGATAGCTATAAATCAAATATAAGGATAAGTTAATGATTGGTTTTATTGGTGCTGGAAAAGTAGGCTCTTCTCTTTCAAGATTCTTTTATGAATACTATGTGCATAAAGGCATCAATTTACTTGCTCTCTCCTCTATCTACTCAAAGCATGTAACCTCTGCAAACGAAACTATTTCCTTACTAAAAAAGATATCCTGTAATCAAGCAACAGCTTGCATACCAAAAGTCGCAAACTCTATAGCTGAACTTGTCAAAAATTCAGACTTCATTTTTATCACTGTGCCTGATTCAGTCATTTCTTTTGTGGATGAAGAATTGTATCTATTAGGAAAAGAAGCTTTAAAAGACAAGTTATTAGTCCATTGCTCAGGTGTTTTATCTGCAATCTCGGCATTTAAAAAGAGCTCAGAGCTTACAGATACAGTGTCTTTACATCCAATGCTTGCTTTTAATTCAAAAGAGACTTCAATAGATTCCATTCAAAAGGCTTTTTTTACATTAGAAGGATCTAATACTGGTATTCAAAAAATAAAGTTCCTTCTTAATGAAACTGGTATTCAACACACAGTATTAAGCTCTGATGCCTCCCCTGATGATTTAAAAGCAAAATATCATTTAGCATCTGTGCTTGTAAGTAACTGTGTGGTAGGTCTGTTTTCCATGGGACAGGACTTATTGTGCGAATGTGGATTTTCAAAAGATGATGCTTTAAAAGCCCTCACGCCCCTCTTTATTAACAATGCTAATAACATCATCGCACAAGGTGTCACTCATGCTCTTACAGGACCTGTGTTAAGAAATGATGCTATTACATTAAAAAAGCATATGAACTGTCTTAATGATAATGACATTGATCTGTACAGGTTACTCAGTCAAAAGCTTTATGAGATTTCTAAAAATATAAATCCTCAAAAGGATTATAACGAGATTAAAAACTTACTTTTTTCAGAGGACAAAAATAAATGAAAGTAACAGTTGCTACCTTTGCCAAGATGAAACAGGAAAAACAAAAAATCGCCTGTCTTACCTGTTATGATGCCTCAACAGCCAAAATCATCGATGCATCAAATGTAGATGCGATCTTAGTAGGAGACTCACTTGGCAATGTTATTTTAGGTTATGAGGATACTTTATCTGTAACTGTCGATGACATGATAACTTTTACAGGTGCCGTAGCTCGTGGTTGTAAAAGCAAACTTATCATTGCAGATATGCCTTTTATGTCTTATCAGGTAAATGCTGAACAGGCTTTGATTAACGCTGGCCATCTTTTAAAAGAAGGCAGAGCTAATGCTGTGAAACTTGAAGGAGGAAGAGCGATTGCTGCTACTGTAAAAAGAATTGTTTCCTCTGGTATTCCTGTCTGCGGTCATTTGGGTATGACTCCACAGTCAGTAAATGCTTTTGGCGGACATAAGGTTCAGGGCAAGACTGAAAAAGCTGCCAAAGACTTAATTGAGGATGCTTTGGCATTACAAGAGGCTGGTGCTTTTGCAATTGTACTTGAATGCGTTCCTGCAAAGTTAGCTGCTATCGTAACTGAAAAGCTCTCAATTCCAACCATCGGTATCGGTGCAGGTGTAGAGTGTGACGGACAAATTCTTGTATATCAGGATATGTTAGGTATGTATCAGGACTTCTCTCCTAAGTTTGTAAAGCACTTTGCTGAGATTGGCAAAACCATGAAAGAAGCTTTTGATAACTATGCAAAAGAAGTTAAAGACTCTTCTTTTCCTGCAGTTGAACATACCTTTAAGATTGATGATGAGATCTTAAATAGGCTCTACTAACAAAGTTTTCAAAGAAATTAAAAGTTGCTTTTCAAGCTCTACACCATGTAGAGCTTTTATTTATTAGATTTTCCTAAACTCCATCAAATTACTTCCCTTTAGTGCACTAAAAACAAGCATTGCCACTATGATGTCACGTTCTTAGTTTTTTTATCTTTAAAAGGTTATTATTACTGCATAAAGTAATGAGCAAGTACTGTATTTAATGTCATTACTAGAAAGCACATACGATACTATAAAGAATAACAATATAAAGAATCACACATGCGTAAAGATTATGTAATGGGCAATAGCGCAATTGCTGCAGGAGCTTTGTGCTCAGGTGTAAAAATAGTTGCAGGTTATCCTGGAACTCCCTCAACCGAGATCATAGAATCAATTTTTCATGCACCACATGACGGTGTACACCTTGAATGGTCTGTAAACGAAAAAGCTGCGATGGAAGTTGCTACAAGTGCAGCTTACTCTGGTGCGCGCTCAATGGTGACCATGAAACAGGTGGGGCTTAATGTAGCCTCTGATCCACTAATGAGCTTAGCTTATGTAGGCGTAAAAGGAGGCATGGTCATAGCTGTTGCTGACGATCCAGGTCCTATCTCCTCTCAGACAGAGCAGGACACTAGACGCTTTGCTTCATTTTGCAGAATTCCTGTACTTGATCCGGCATCTCCTGAGCAGGCCTTTTGCATGGTTCAGGATGCCTTCGAGTTGTCAGAGAAATACCATACTCCTGTAATTCTCCGTCCTACTACTCGTGTATGTCACGGTTATGCATCAATTGAGTTTGATGAGAACTACAAGGTCAAACCATATGAAGGCTTTGTAAAAGACTCAAGTAAATGGGTGATTTTCCCAAAGCTCTCAAATAAAAACCATGCGTTAATTGAAGAACGTAATGTTCAATATGGAAAAGATCTAAGCTCTTACAGATTTAATACCATAACTGGTAAAAAAGATGGTTGTAAGAAAGCTGTCTTAGCATCTGGTGTAAGCTATGCTTATGCTAAAGAATACCAGATTGAGCATGATGATGTATGCTTGATTCAGATTGCAACCCCCTATCCTTTACCTGAAGACTTTATCCTAAATGCAGTATCTAATCTTGATGAAATTATTTGTCTTGAAGAGTTAAGCCCTTATCTTGAAGAAGAGCTGTTAAGAGTAGCAGGTCGTCATCACTTAAAGCTCAACGTAAGAGGCAAACTTACAGGTGATGTTCCTCACTCAGGTGAATTATCTGTACTCAAGGTATCTTCAATTCTTGATAAGTTCTACGGCATTGAGTCCAAAGAGATTAAGTTTATTGCACAGACTCCTGAACTGCCAGTTCGTCCTCCTGTATTATGCGCAGGCTGTCCACACCGTGGAGCATTCTATGCTGTAAAAGTTGCAATGCGCAAAAAGAAGACTTACTTCTGTGGTGATATCGGCTGTTATACCTTAGGTAATGCCAAACCATTAGATATGGTTGACACCTGCTTGTGTATGGGCGGTGGTGTCACTATGGCTCAGGGTTTTAACTTTGTTGATCCAGAAGCTACCTCATTTGCTTTTATCGGTGATTCAACCTTCTTTGCCTCAGGTCTTACAGGTGTAGTCAACGGCGTCTACAATGAAGCTAATATCATTATCTGTATTCTGGATAACTCTACTACTGCCATGACAGGTCATCAGCCTCACCCAGGTACTGGCTTTAACCTCATGGGCAACTTTGTGGACAAAGTTGATATTGAAGCTGTACTAAAAGGCATAGGCGTTAAAAAGGTAGTTAAAACTGATCCTTTAAATCTTAAAGAATCAGTTGCAGCTGTAAAAGAATGCGCCGCTATCAAAGGCGTTAAAGCGATTATCTTTAAGTCACCATGTATTTCTATCGTAAAGAGTACTAAAAAGTGCACTGTGACTGAAAAGTGCAAAGACTGCAAGATCTGCATCAAGCAGTTAGGGTGTCCTGCTACCATCATTAACAACGGTAAGGTAACCATTGATGAGAGTCTGTGCACAGGATGCACGCTCTGCTCTCAGGTATGCCCTCATAAAGCTGTTGCAAGTAATGGTGATGAATGCACATGTGAAGTAAAAACAGCTGAGAAAACAGATAAGAAGGTAGAACATGAATAAAGACATTCTTATATGTGGCGTAGGTGGACAAGGTACAGTTCTAGCCTCAAAACTTACAGCCTCAGCTGCTATGAGAGAAGGTAATATCGTTCATTCAGCTGAAACTATTGGTATGGCACAGCGTGGTGGTTCAGTTACCAGTCATGTCAGAATCGGTGATAAGGCATTCTCACCATTAATTCCTGATGGTAAGGCTGACTTAATCTTAGCCTTTGAGCCTGCTGAAGCTGTACGCAACTTACACTTTCTGAAAATTGGTGGAAGTGTGATTGTAAACTCTCATCCAGTAAAACCAATTACCGAATCTTTAAATGATACCGGTTATGACGGCACAAAGATGATTGAGTTTTTAAAGTCACACAAGGTTAAAACCTGTGTGGTAGATGCTGATGAAATTTGTAAACCATTTGGTTCATCCAAATTCTTTAACATCATTATTCTTGGAGTGGCAACCGGTGCTGGTCTTTTAGGTATCAGCAAAGACTCCATGATTTTAGAAATTGAACAAAAAGTAAAAGCAAAGTTTGTTGACATCAACAAGAAAGCCTTTGCTGCAGGAATAAAGGTAGGTGAAGAATATGCTGCTCAGTGAAAAACAGTTGTCACAGGTTGACAGCCAGATTAAAAGACTTATAAAAACAGACAGTTTTTATGGCAAAAAATACCGTGAAATGGGTATAACAGGCTGTAAAAATCAGGATGACTTTGACAGAATTCCTTTTTCATGCAAAGACGATTTACGATTTGCCTACCCATTGGGAATTCAGGCTGTAGATGACAGCGAGGTTGTCAGAATTCATTCATCATCCGGTACCACAGGTCGCCCTGTGATCATTCCCTATACAAAAAAGGATGTTGACGACTGGGCAACCATGTTTGCACGCTGCTATGAAACAGCAGGCATTACTAAGACAGACAGAATTCATATCACTCCAGGCTACGGTCTGTGGACTGCAGGTATCGGTTTTCAAGCAGGATGTGAAAAGTTAGGTGCAATGGCAATTCCTATGGGACCTGGCAATACCGATAAACAGCTGACCATGATGATGGACTTAAAATCAACTGTTTTATGTGCAACCTCATCATATGCCCTACTTCTGTCAGAGGAAATAACACGTCGCGGTATTCGCGATCAGATCTTTTTAAAGAAGGGTGTTATCGGATCAGAACGCTGGAGCGACAAGATGCGTAATACCATCAAAAAGAATCTGGAGATTAAACTCTTTGACATCTACGGTTTAACAGAGATCTACGGTCCTGGCATCGGTATCAGCTGTGAAGCTGAGAACGGTATACACTACTGGGATGATTTTGTATACATAGAAATCATTGATCCTGTTACAGGAAAGAGAGTTCCTGACGGTGAGCCAGGTGAAATTGTAATCACCACTCTTGTTAAGGAAGGAGCTCCACTGTTACGCTTTAGAACCCACGATCTCTCAAGAATTATTCCGGGTGAGTGCTCATGTGGCAGTAAGTATCCTCGTTTGGGTATTATTCAGGGTCGAAGCGATGATATGTTCAAAATCCACGGCGTTAATATGTTCCCAAGCCAGATTGAAGGTATTCTAGGCATGGTTGACGGTGTTGGCAGTGAGTACAGAATTATTCTTGCAAGAGATGCTGATACCCACAAAGATGTGCTTCACATTACAGCTGAGGCTGAAGGTCGTGTTGACTTTGCAGAAACAGCCAGGACCATTGCAAAACTTGCAAAATCAAAGCTCGGTGTAACACCTCACGTAGCTATTGCTCCTGTGGGCACACTGGCAAGATGTGAAAAGAAGACACGTCGAGTTGAAGATCAGAGAGATCAGTAATATTTGCTAAGTCAAAAACAGCCTGACAGTATTATCTTAAGCTGCCAGTCTGTTTTTTTGTATACAGGCATTTTCAAAAAACTGCTATAGAGGTATGACTTACCGAGAGCTGTAGCGTCCTTTACGTAGTCAACGTAAATATCAGACTTCTTCACATTATGATCTTCAGCGTACCTCTTGGCATAAGCCTTAAAATCAGCATCGTAAATATCTTTCTTAGTGTGATTTGGATTGTCTTTACCAATATGAACAGTCGTCTTGCTGGGCTTTTTCTCTACAACAGCTTTTGCTCCATACATTGCTCTTATAAATTCATCATCATTAAGAGCCAATTAAGACATGATCTTTGCATCTCTTAGTTTCTTCTTGTATCTGATGACTGTGGAGCGGGCTACATTTAGTTGAGCTTTAGTTTCATTTAAAGACTTTCCGGAGAGGATCGTCAGGCATAATTGCCTTAATAGATATATATTCATAATTTTTCCCTGATTCATTTTCAGGTTCCATAAAAATAACAGCGAAATTGCTGCGTTTTTAAGTGTAGGGGGTATGAATATTTTTGAATGCTAAATAAGGGGCAATTTTAGATTATGTAGGTAGACCGAAGTTAATGGTGTGGACCCACTAATCATGACCTTTTCTCTGAAGTACTAGGACTATCAGAGAGCTTTAAGACAGCGTAAGTTAAAGCGTGCTGAAAAGATGATTGACAGTGGCTCCTACAAGTATGAACGTGATACATCTCCTCGTGCTTATGTATCTCAGGATCATACTACGGACAATGGAGAGAAAGCCACAAAGACCAAGGCTACTATCAATAAGCAGAAAGCCGAGAATGACGCTTTGTATGACGGCTTTTACTGCACCGCCACCAACCTGTTTAAAGAACAGTGCTCTGTTCAGCAAATCATTGCCATTGCCCAGAGAAGATGGGAGATTGAAGAGTGTTTCCGCATTATGAAAACCAACCTCAAATCCCGTCCTTTCTATCATAATAAAGGCTCAAGAATTGTAGCTCACTTTCAGACCTGTTTTATGGCCTTACTTCTTATCAGAGGCATAGAAAGAAAGATTGCAAAACACCATATCGATAATCTTAAATATCCTGAGGGCAAATATACTGTACCTGAGATACTCGATGCTATTAGAGAGCTGAGCTTAATCAGCATAGCAGAAGGTCAGGCCTTTGCCCCTGACTACAACAACAGTGAGCTGATGTCAGAACTTCTCGAATGCTTTGACCTTAAAGAATTAGGCAAGCAGATTGTTATGAAAGATACCCTAAAAAATATTTTGAAAAAATTAAAACGTCGCCAGAAATGATTGTTGACGATTAAGAAAGGAAATACCCTCCAAGTCTTATCTATCAATGACTTGGAAAATTGTACATTAGTACAACTGTCGAAAATCGGATCATAACTAAACTTACTAGATCATTCTGTGTGATTGATTATAAAATTTTATAATCAATAATGATAAAACAGATTAATTTTATAAAAGCAGATCTTGATACTGTGTGTACAGCAGCACTCCTGACTTCATATCCGAAAACGTATCAAGAGAATACAAGGTACTAAAACTTGATAAGAAATCTCAGCAGAGCTACAGAAAAAGAGAACAGGCTATTCTTGAAAAGGAGCTTTTAAGCTCACTCATTGACAGAGAGATAAACGCCCAGAAGAATCTGGATAATTCTGTTGAAAGGTTCAGATCACTGCTACCTGAGGTTCAGGAGAAAATCTTAAGGCAGATAGGCCGAAAATAAAAAAGACAGCCTGTGCTGTCTTCTTCTCAATGGTGCCCAGGACGAGACTTGAACTCGTACTCCTTGCAGAACTACCCCCTCAAAGTAGCGTGTCTACCAATTTCACCACCTGGGCAACGGTGAATATAATAGCAAATTTTGATACTTTGTAAAGAGTAGTGTCTACAAGAACCTACGGTTTTTCAAAAAATTAGTATCTATATCCCAATTCATTTGAGTTCAATAATCTGTCTTCCTGACCAGTTAACAGCTTTTTGTAAATTGTGTCATACAGAAGAACATTTTGAACATACTGCCTTGTTTCCTTAAAAGGGATATTCTCAACATACATCGCAGCATCTCTTCCCTTACCATCTTTTGATTTCCAGATGTTGATCCTGCCAGGACCTGCGTTATAGGCAGCAGCTGCTAAAATTCTGTTGTTATCAAATCTGTCTAGCATGTCTCTAAGATATGCTGAGCCTAATCTGATGTTGTTCTCAGGGACTACTAAATCACCAGTTCCTGAATATGACCAGTTATTCTTTCTGGATACCATCTTAGCAGTACCAGGCATCAACTGCATTAAACCTACAGCACCTACTGGTGATTTAATATCAGGATTTAACATACTCTCCTGACGAGAAATACCATATAAGAATGAAATTGGTACATTAGAGTAGGATGAGTATTTCTGATACAGGGTCAAAAATGGCTTAGGGAATCTGTAGTCTAGAGCACTCCATCTTTGACCAGCTACTACACTTGAAATTGCATAACTGATGTTTCCTGTAGATAAAGCCCACTCTGCCATTAACATCGCTTCATCATTAGTACCAGTCTTAGCAATTTCACGCCATTCAATAGCTGCATTACTATCCTTTAAAGCTCTAAATTCAAAGAATCGCACTGCAGCTTTATTTTTAGCTACAGTCTGTGGCCATTGAGCTGATTTTGATAAATGCTCATGGTTAAATGGCATTTTTAAAGATAATTCTTGAGCGGCTAAAAAACCAAAGAAACTTCTGTCTTTAGCAACCTTTGCCATGAGTGACTTACTCTCTTGAGTGCGTCCAATCTCACGGGCAGCTCTTGCTTTCCAATAACGCCAGTTAACTGCATTTTTATCAAGCTCTGTTAAATGATCATATAAGTCATAAACAATCTGCCATTGAGCAAACCAGATGGCTTTACGCATACGCATAATCTTAATTTCTTCTGACCAAACCACTGCAGGAAGATTTCTATCTACCCATAGAACTTCTTCCTCTGTAGACTGTCTTGATAAAAAGCCTTTTGCAATGATCTGGAAGATCTCTAATCTTTCAGTATCGCTGATCTTAAATTTCTCAGCAAAAGCTTCAAAAGCTGGAGTTGCACTCTTTGGATCAAGATTTGCAAATCTCTTAAAAGCAAGCACAGCAGTTCTTTGAGTGTTCTCATCACCTTCAACATAATCTAGTGAAAGCACTGCTGCTGGATTGTCATAAAGTGACATTTCTTGAGCTACACGAGATGCAAATTGAGTTTGTTCAAGACCATGAGCTAATGATCTTGTAGTTTCAGTGTAGTTTTTAGTGATATATGCCCTTTCAAACTTTTCTAGTTGCACCTTATCATCAAGATATCCATTCTGTCCCCAAAGGTAGATTAAACCTGCACAGCTTGAAGGATATGGAGACAGCTGTAAATACATTTTTGAAGCAAAGGTTGCTGCTGTAACATCAGCAATCCCCTGTTGCCAGCGAGCTTCATAGAAGCGGCATTGAAGGGCCTGTTGAGACTTTGCCATCTCACTGTCATCCTGAAATGGCTTTTTACCGATTAAATCTGAAACTAACTTGTATTGACCAACAGATGATAAATACTCAATGTATTTTCTCTTTAGCAACAGACCTAATTCCTGATGAACTTTTGAGTTAATAAACTGTTTAACCTGGGGGTATTTAGATACATCCATATTGTTAGCTAAATACCAGTAATCAATCCACAAGGATAATGGATAGTTTCTTAAGTAGTTGTTCTGAATTGATAAAGCTGTATCGGTATCCCCACTTTTAATAGCTCTCTCAGCATCAGCAAAATACTTTCTTTGAGCAATCAAAGTAGGTGTGGTTGCAATTAGTGGATTCTCATCCGAGAAATCAAATGGAGCAGTTACATATTCTGACTGTATAGCTCTTTCCTGAGGAGTAGTAGTTCTTACACGAGTTTTAGCTTGTGTTTTAGTATTCTTTTTTCTGCTCTTTTTAGTACTGCTATGTGCTGTCTTTTTGTTAGACGCAGTAGCTTTACGTGACTTTGAAGATTTCTTTTGAGCTGTACTCTTTTTTGCAGTGCTTCTTTTAGCAGAAGATTTATGGTGCTTTAATGCTTCAGCCTGCTCGATGGTTAAAGTTCTAATCTGACCTTTAGAGCTATTTGCTTGTGCTTGAGTATTAAAAGAGAGTGGAAGTAATAAAGAGAAAGTAAAGATAATTCCTTTGATTAGCTTATTGGTTTTCATTTCTACAAGGTGCCATTGGTTCAGTGTTTTATTTATACACTGAGATTATACGTCCAATGGCACCTTGTTGTAAGTATTATGCTCGATTAAATACTGTGTAATAACCAATAATGAGCAGTACTGCAATTACAGTGGTCAAAATGTATCTGTAATAGAAGAATAACTTAGGTGTCAGTTTAAAACCTTCACCTACGTTAGTTTCTTGGATATAGCGATCCCATTTCATACCGCTCTTTGAGGTTACAAACAGCACGAATACTAATGAACCTATTGGAAGAATGTTATTTGAAATTAAGAAATCACAGAAATCAGTAATACCAGTATTTGAACCGATGATGTGAACATCTGAGAGAACATTGAAACCTAAAACAGGTAATACTGATAAACCTAAGATCACGATAAAGTTAATCAGCACAGCCTTCTTTCTGTCAATCTTAAATAGCTCAAGATTTGCTGCGATGATGTTTTCAAACACAGCAATTAAAGTAGAAACAGCAGCAATTAACATGAACAGGAAGAATAAAGCTCCCCAGAAAGCGCCAAAGCTCATGTTTGAAAAAACCATGGTCATGGTAACAAACAGTAAGTTTGGACCTGCATCAGGGTTAATGCCGTAGGTAAAACATGCTGGGAAGATTACAAAGCCTGAAAGGAGTGCTACAGCTGTATCTAAACCAGCAATAAACAGAGCCTCGTTTAATAAACGGTGCTTTGTTGACATGTAGCTACCAAAGATAGCAATACCGCCCATACCGGTTGATAAGGTAAAGAAAGCCTGTCCCATAGCAGCCCAGACAGCTTCACCAAAGTTATCCTGTAACTTTGAAAAGTCAGGTTTTAAATAGAATGACACGCCGTCCATGAAACCGTCTAAGGTTACAGAACGTAAAGCCATAAAGATTAAAAGACCTAACAGCAGTAACATTAAAGGTTTGGTAAAACGCTCAATGCCTTTGACGACACCTAAAGCTACAATCAAGAAGGAAAATGCTACAACTGCAGCCATGCATGAGAATAGAGTTGCAGGATCCTGCAGAATGCTGCCAAAGTTAGCTACAGCAACATCTTTTTCAAGATGTGGAGCTACAGAGCCTGAAGCAAACTCAAAGAAATAGTAAAGCATCCATCCTGTAATCACGCCGTAAAATGACATCAGGATGTAGTTACCTGCTAACTGCCACCATTTGTTGTGATGCCACTGTGCACCTCTCTCCTCTAAGTTCTCATAGCAATAAGCAATAGAACTTCTAGAAGCACGACCAATGGCTAATTCTACTGTTAAAAGAGGAATACCCATCGCAATCAAAAAGAATAGGTAGATTAGTACAAAGAAAGCACCACCGTACTGTCCTACAATATATGGGAAACGCCAGACGTTACCAATGCCTACAGCACAACCTGCTGCAATCAGAATAAAGCCCAATCTGGTTTTAAACTGCTCTCTGCTTGAATCCATAAAAAATCCTTATTAACTTACCTTATTATTTGAGTTTTATATTTTAGGTGAGTATTTATAGAAAGCTATATACACTCACCCATATTTAATTAACCGATAAAGATTTTGTAGTAGCCTATTGCCAAAACTACAACCACAATCGATGTCAGAATATAACGGTAGTAGAAGAATAACTTCTCTGACATATTAAAGCCCTTACCTACGTTACACTCATCAATATATCTCTTCCAGGTCATACCAGACTTTGCACAGACAAACAGTACAAAGACAATTGAACCTATTGGCATGATGTTGTTTGATACCAAGAAATCAAAGAAGTCTAAGATACCTGAATTTGCATTCAAGATATGAACATCAGATAAGATGTTAAAGCCAAACATTGGCAGTAAACACATTAAGATAATGACAAAGAAGTTAATGATAACTGCTTTGAATCTTGAGATCTTAAAGAGTTCGATGGTGCCAGCGATAGAGCTTTCAAAAACAGCAATCATTGTTGATACAGCTGCAATTAACATGAACAGGAAGAACAATGTTCCCCATAAGGAGCCAAAAGACATATTTGAGAACACAACTGTCATTGTTAAGAACAGTAAATTAGGACCAGCATCAGGGTTGATACCATAGGTAAAGCATGCAGGGAAGATTACAACACCTGCTAAAAGCGCAATGATGGTATCAAATGAAGCAATAAAGATAGCCTCATTTAGGATCTTATGACGATCTGACATATAGCTACCAAAGATAGCAATCGCACCAAAGCCTACTGATAAAGTAAAGAAAGCCTGTCCCATAGCAGCCCAGATAGCCTGACCTAAGTTATTTTCAAGTTTTGAAAAATCAGGCTCCAGGTAAAATTTCATACCCTCAGCAAATCCATCTAAGTTAAAAGATCTACAAGCCATGAATGCTAATAAAAGGATCAGCACTACCATTAAAGGCTTGGTGTATCTTTCAACTCCCTTAATCACTCCCAAAGCTACGATAGCGAAAGAGAATACTACAGTCGCCAGAACACAGGCAAACATCACTACAGGTGACGCTAAAAGATTACCAAAAGTCTGAGCAGCTTCATCACGAGTGATGTTAGTTGGGATCTCACCAAAGGCAAATGATAAGAAATAGTAAAGCATCCAGCCTGCTACTACGACATAGAATGCCATCAAGAAGTAGTTACCAGAGAACTGCCACCATTTGTTAATATGCCATCTAGAACCTGCCTGCTCTAGTTCTTCGTAACAGTAAGCCATAGAGCTTCTTGATGCTCTACCAATTGCAAGCTCTACTGTTAATAAAGGAATACCTAAAGTGACTAAAAAGAATAAATATAATAAAACGAAATATGCGCCACCATACTGACCTACAATAAATGGGAAGCGCCATACATTACCAATACCTACCGCGCAACCTGCAGCAATAAGCAGGAAGCCTAGTCTTGTTTTAAATATTTCACGTGGTTTTCTTTCCATAAAGGTAACCTTAGTTAATTTTTACTTCTTTTATTACTAGCGATTAAAAACTGAGATATAGCCTTGAACAAACAGTACTAATACAATTATTGGCAATACATACTTAAAATAGAATTGCAACTTACTGCTTACTTTAAGTCCCTGACCTGAATTAGCCTCTTTTAAGTAGTTATCAAAGCCCCATCCATAGTGCCAAGAAGCATACAGTACATATACAACCGAACCTAACTCTATAATATTTTGAGAAAGAATAAAGTCATACAGATCAAGAATTACTGATCCATGCCCCATAGGATGAATAAAACTTAAGACATTAAAACCTAAGATCACAGGAAGAGACATCGCAAAGATCAAAATAAAATTACAGATCACAGCTTTGATTCTGCTGATTCTAAAGATATCTAATGTAATACCGATGACATTTTCAAATACTGCAATCAGAGTTGATAGAGCAGCAAAGAACATGAACAGGAAGAATACTCCTCCCCAGAACTGACCATATTCCATATGTGAGAATACAGAAACTAAGGTTACAAAGATAAGTCCTGGGCCCTGACCTGGCTCTACAGCATAGCTGAAGCAAGCAGGAAAAATCACAATACCTGCTAGAAAAGCTACCAAGGTGTCTAAAATTGCAATTACTGAAGCTTCATAGGCAATTGATTTTTTAGAACTCATATATGAGCCGAAGATCTGCAAAGAGCCAATACCTACACCTAGTGTAAAGAAAGCCTGTCCGCAAGCTGCAGAGAGAATTTCATAGAAATTCTCTTTAGTGATCTTTGAAAAATCTGGATACAGGTAATATTGGATACCCTCTTTAAAGCCTGGTAAGAAGAATGATCTAGTAGCTAAAAACAGCAATAACAGGAATAACAGCACCATTAAAGGTTTAGTAAACCCTTCGACTCCTTTTCTTAAACCAAAGGCGCATACAGCAAAGCCTGCAATGGTAACTGCTGCTGTAAACATGATCTGTGGTTCTGGCTCTTGAAGCATGGAGTTGAAAAAGTTTCCTGACTCTTCTTGTGTCATGGGTACACTAGTTAAAAAACCAGAAAACATCTCAATAGTGTAATAAAGCATCCAACCTGTAACCATGGTATAGAAAGCCATGAGCACATAGTTACCAAAGATCATGAAATACTTGCAGTATTTCCATTTTTTATTTGGAGTTAATGTTTCAAAAGATAGACCAATACTGCGTCTTGAGGATCGACCAACAGATAACTCAATGGTCACTAAGGGAATGCCTAAAAGAATTAAGAATGCAATATAGATTAAAACGAACAGAGCACCGCCGTACTGACCTGCAATGTAAGGAAATCTCCAAACATTACCAAGACCAATAGAACAGCCAGCGGCTATTAAAATAAAACCTAAGCGAGATGAAAATAGTTCGCGAGAATTTGAGTCTGTATTTGGGTTCGAATTTGATTGTGACATCTTTACGTTAAAAAAGGCCCATGACGAGAGTCGAAGGGCCTTTATTCTAATTATTTAAAATTACTGCTGATCTTCACGAGGGCTATTCTCGTAAGGATTTGGCATTTCGGCTTGCTGCTCTACTACCTGATCTTCAACCTGTACAGTTTCCTGTTCAGTTACTTCAGTTGGAGACTCAACAGCTGCGTTAGCCTTGTTCTGCTCATCGGTGATAGCCTTGATTGACAAACGGATACGACCGGTATTGTCAATATCAAGCACACGTACACGAACATCATCGCCAACGCGTAAGTAATCATTTACATTCTCAACACGCTCTTCAGTGATCTGAGAAATGTGAACTAAACCGTCACGACCAGGTAAGATATTTACGAATGCACCAAAATCAGTGATGCGTACAACTTTACCGTCGTAATCCTTACCTACTTCAACCTCAACTAACAGATCGTTGATGCGCTTGATAGCTGATTCTGCTGATAATTGTGAAGTTGCAGAAATCTTTACGGTACCATCATCTTCGATGTCGATCTGAGAGTTGGTGTCAGCCTGAATTGAACGAACGTTGAAACCACCCTTACCGATGATTTCCTTAACCTTGTTAGCAGGAACCTTAATGGTTACAACACGTGGAGCATAAGGAGATAAGGTCTGACGAGGCTCTGGGATAGCCTTCTGCATTACATTTAATAAGTGGATACGAGCAGCATGTGCATCAGTTAATGCATTCTGCATGATCTCACGGGTAATACCGTCAGTCTTGATATCCATCTGCAGTGCTGTTACACCATCACGGGTACCAGCTACCTTAAAGTCCATATCACCTAAGTGATCCTCATCACCCATGATATCGGTTAAGATTGCTACTCTGTCGTCTTCTTTTACAAGACCCATTGCAATACCTGCAACAGGAGCTTTGATAGGAACACCCGCATCTAATAATGATAAGCAGCCTGAACATACTGAAGCCATTGATGAAGAACCATTTGATTCAGTAATTTCTGAAACTACACGGATGGTGTATGGGAACTTATCTAATGGTGGTAATACTGCCTTTAAAGCTCTCTTAGCTAAACGGCCGTGACCGATTTCACGACGCTTTGGAGAACCAATTAAACCAATCTCGCCTACGCAGTATGGAGGGAAGTTATAGTGAAGAATGAATCTGTCTGAACGAACACCAGACATATCTTCAAAGGTCTGAGCATCACGCTCTGAACCTAAAGTACAGGTACCTATTGACTGAGTCTCACCACGAGTGAATAAAGCTGAACCGTGAACACGTGGAAGAATACCGGTTGCGATGGTGATAGGACGGATCATACGTAAGGTACGACCATCAATTCTCTTCTCACCTGATAAGATTCTTTCACGAACGATGTTACGCTCTAACTCAAAGAAGATCTTAGCAATCTCATTGTCTTTTTCAGCCCACTCTTCTTTAGAAGCTTTAATCTTCTCAGCAGTAGCTTTCTGGATCTCAGCTAACTTGTTCTGACGTTCTAACTTATCAACGATTCTAAAAGCATCACCTACAGCAACTTCAGCATCAGCCTTAACAGCCTCGATTAAAGCTGTATCCTCAGCTGGCTTTACCCAATCCCATACAGGACGGTTTACCTGCTTTGCAAACTCTTCAATTTCCTTGATTACAGTCTGCTGCTGCTCATGACCGAACATCACAGCACCTAACATTACGGACTCAGGTAAGCAGTTAGCCTCTGACTCAACCATAACTACTGCTTTCTCAGAACCTGCTACAACTAAATCAAGATCTGAAACTTTTGACTCTGAGGTTAATGGGTTTAATACATACTGACCATCAATGTAACCTACACGAGCTGCACCTAGAGGACCATTCCATGGTAAGCCTGAAGATGCTAATGCAGCTGATGCTGCAATGATAGAAATAATATCTGTTGGGATCTCAGGATTTGCTGACATTACAGTTACAACAACCTGAACCTCATTTACGAAACCATCTGGGAATAATGGACGTAATGGACGGTCAATAAGACGTGAAATCAGAGTCTCACCTTCTGTTGCTCTGCCTTCACGACGGAAGAAACTTACAGGAATTTTGCCTGCAGCATAAGAACGTTCTTGATAGTTTACTGTTAGAGGGAAGAAATCACGACCTTCAACCTCTTCATTGCGGTTGCATACAACTGTTGCTAGAACTGTTGTATCGTCCATAGATGCCATTACGGCTGAATCTGCCTGACGACCAATTGCACCTGTTTCTAATGTAACTGTATGGCGACCGTATTTAAAGGTGCGTACTATTGGTTTTAAATTCATCAACTTATCTCCGAAACTTCCCACTATATTTGCCTCTTTTCGTGGGACTTATATAAATTGGGCGGCAATTATGCCGCCCTAGCCAGACGCTAATATTAGCGACGGAGCTTTAACTTCTCAACGATTGCGCTGTAACGAGCAAGATCAGAAGCCTTTAAGTAGTCGAGCAACTTACGACGCTGGGCAACTAGACGTAATAAACCACGACGGCTGTGGTGGTCCTTCTTGTGAGCCTCAAAGTGAGGCTGAAGGTCAGCGATTCTTGCAGATAATAATGCAATCTGAACCTCTGGATAACCAGTGTCCTGTGGGTTACGACCAAACTCAGCTACGATTTTTGCCTTGTCAGCTACTGTTAACATAAAATTTTGCTCCTTTGTGATAATTAAACAAAACTCTCAGACCGATCACAAACTCAGTTGAAAGCCGACTAATTTTAACATATTAAAGAGAAAATCTTTGTGCTTTATTTATATTTTTCACAAGATTTATCTAAAATTGAGAATTTACTCAATATTCATCTAGGAAAGTTTGGTAGAAAAAATATTTTCTTTTTAACCTAAAAAAGGAAGCAACCTAAAGGTTGCCTTAAAATTGAGGGAATTTTGCATCAAATATAAATCTTATGCAGTGGTTAAATTTGGGTTAAATACTATAACTACTTACCAATATTAGATGCAATCTTAATAATGGTATCTGTATAGAAGTCTGTCATAGCCTGTTCGTTTACAGTTCCTGATAAAATCTGATAAGCACGCTTTACAGCATGATATCCCTGTCTGTCAGGTTGCTGACAGATTACAAACTTAAAGATACCAGCTCTTACCATTTCTACAGTGGTATAGATATCGTCAAAAGCAATACCAACTATGTCATCACGACCTGTAGCAATAATAGCGGCACCTACACCCTGCACACCTGCGCCTGTTACATAAACGCAGTTAATGTCTTTGTGTGCTGTAAGATATTTAGTAGTCTCAATCTGAGCTTTAATATCTGAATCATTTGATTCTATCTGAGCGCAGATCTCAAAATTTACATTGAGATTTTGAAGTTCATTTTCAAAACCTTCAATTCTCTGTCTGTGACCTTTCATGAAGGCAGAACCTGTAACTACTAGGATTTTTAATTTTTCAAATTTTGAAATTAAAGATAATAAACCAGCACAGGTCTTACCTGCTTTAATATAGTCAGAACCTACATAACAGATTCTGTTTGAATTAGAGACATCAGAATTTACTAAAATGATCTTGATGCCGAGTAATTCACATTCTTTGATTTTTTCAGCAACAGAAGGCGTATCTATAGTTGCCAGACACAAAGCAGAGCAACCTTTTTTCTTTAGCTCATCAATTGATTTTAGGTGAGTTGCCTCATCATAACCTTGGATTTTATCTAAGATTACTTCAACACCTAACTCTTCATACTCAAGGCAAGCTTTTTCAATACCTTCAATTACACCGTCAAAAAAGGCATTACCAATACTAGGTAACATAATGCCTATCTTGTAGTGCTCTCTGATTCCAGACAGAGCACGACCTGCTCTGTTTGGTACATAACCTAATTCTTTAGCTAATGTTTTTATTTTTAAAGCTAGTTCTTTTTTAACAGATCCGCGGTTATGGAGAACTCTGTCTACTGTTCCGCGAGATACACCAGCTGCTTTTGCTAAAGTCTTTACTGTTACTGTCATCGCGATAATCCTTTGCTAATCATCTTTGTTATATGGCGCCTTTTAAGGCGCCATAATTTTTTATTACGTATTAGAGTTTACTTTAATACAATATTTTCACCGATTAGGCGTCCTGTAGTTACTCCTGACTTACCCTCAGATGAATCTTTATGAGCAAATAACCACTTGTTATTGTGAGTTAAACAGCCGGATTCGCCATCATGAGTTACACCTTCAGGTCTATCAGTGTTGGTATCCTTCGGCAGAACTACACACATTCTGAAATGCTCCTCACCGTCTGCTACACATGGAGCATAATGTAAGGTGGTTTCATAGAAGAGTACGGCCTGACCTTTCTTTACTCTAAATAACTCTACATCATTGGTATCAATAATACCGTCATGTACAGCAGTCATTGGAGCTACCATGAGCACAGCATCATTAGCAGCAACATTCAATTCAGCATTGCGGTGGTACTCTAAAGCATTTAGTGCTTTGTTATGACCATTGCAGTAACCTACCTGAATCTTTAAGCCACCAAAGACCTGATCCTGTAAAATTTTAACTAATGAAGGCTCTTCTAGAACTTCAACTGATGGCTTGTAATCCGTACCATCGGTTAATGGAGTTTTCTCTAATAAAGATAAAATCTTATCTGTTGGTATATCAGAAATTACCTTACCATAGCGCTCAAACTCAATATCAGTTACATCCTTGTACTTTGCAACCTTATCACCATCTAACTTCTGTCTTAAGGTATCTAATTTTGCAAAAGCAGGACGCATTGTTGGGTATAAGAATGAGTAGAGCTTGTAAATCTCATCATACTTAGAAGCAGCATCACTGTTAGTATCAGAACGCTTGTCAGATCTCTTTACTAATTTCTCACAACCTTCTTCTACTGATGAGAAAATGCCGGCAGCTACACCTGCTAGAATTGCTGCACCTAGAGCAGGACCTTCCTTAGAAGTCGTAGTTACAATGCTGCACTTTAGAACGTCAGCTAATAACTGACGCCAGAATGGAGACTGAGCACCACCGCCGCAAGCGGTTAAGGTCTTAGGATCAATATCCATAGCATGTAACACTTCAAGATTATGTCTTTGTGAAAGTGTAATGCCTTCTAGAACAGCTCTTGTCATATGAGATTTAGTATGACGGGCGGTTAAACCAAAGAACACACCTCTAGCATTAGGATCTAATACAGGAGATCTTTCGCCCATTAAATATGGCAGATAAATAAGACCATCTGAACCTACAGGAACAGTGTCAGCATTTGCAGTCATTAAATTGTAAACATCATTGCCTTTCTTAGCTTCGATGTCTTTTTCAAGAGTATATAGTTCATCACGCATCCAGCGTAATGATAGACCTGCTGCCAGTGTGCATGACATTGCTGTCCATGAATTCTTTACAGCAGCACAGAAAGTATGAACACGACCTAGAGGATCGATTGAAGGCTTGTTGGTATGAGCGAAAATAACACCTGATGTACCTAGTGTTACAAAAGCATCACCCTCTTTACATACACCTGTACCTAAAGCAGCTGCAGCGTTGTCACCAGCACCACCAGCTACGATTGTGCCTTCCTTTAATCCTGTAAGTTCTGCAATTTCTTTAGTGATATGACCTGCTACAGCGCTTGACTCGATAATTGGAGGCATTAAATTCTTATCAATATTTAATTTTTCTAAGATCTCATCTGACCAAACACGATTGGTGATATCTAATAAGTTAGTACCAGATGCATCTGAAATTTCCATTGCCTTAACGCCTGTTAACATGTAACGTACGTAGTCTTTTGGCAACAGGATGGTTGTACACTTTTTGTACAACTCAGGCTCGTTTTCACGAACCCATAAAATCTTTGGAGCAGTAAAACCGGTTAAAGCAGGATTTGCATTAATCTCAATTAAGCGCTGTTTACCTACTAATGAAGTGATTTCATCACATTGTTTTTGGGTTCTTGAGTCACACCATAAAATAGCGTTGCGCAGGACATTGCCGTCCTTATCAAGCATTACTAAGCCGTGCATCTGACCTGCAATTGACAATGCAACTACATCGTCACTGTTTACTTTGCTCTGTAAAAGAACTGCTTTTACAGACTCAATAGTTGCATCGTACCAGAACTTTGGATCCTGCTCTGCCCAACCGTTCTTTGGTTGTAATAAAGGATATTCAACAGTCTTTGACGCGATTACTTTACCAGTCTCATCAAATAAAACTGTTTTTGTTCCTGAAGTACCTAAATCAACACCTAATAAATAACGCATGATATTCCCCAAATTTTGTTTTTATCTAAATTACGAGCTTTCATTCATTTGAATTTATTACTCGTACATACGTATATATCCTTGATATAAAAACAGGGGCTCTTGCCCCTGCTTTTTTTTAACTATTAGTTAGTTACTCTCTTCTTTGACATAACGTCGGTTACAACAGCTGCTAACAGAACTAAACCTTTAACAGCCTTCTGCCAGTTTGCGTCAATACCTAAGATTGACATACCGTTGTTTAGAACACCCATGAAGATAGCACCAATAACAGCACCACCTACAGTACCAACACCACCGTAAGCTGAAGCACCACCGATGAAGCAAGCACCGATTGCGTCTAACTCATAACCGGTACCAGCCATTGGAGAAGCTGAGTTGAAACGTGCTACGCAAACTAAAGCTGCAACAGCTGCTAATAAGCCCATGTTTACATATGACAGGAATAATAAGCGACTGGTATTAACACCTGATAACTTAGCAGCCTTCTCGTTACCACCTAGAGCGTAAATTCTACGACCTACAACAGTCTTGTTAGCGATGAAAGCGTATACGATAACTACAACAGCAATTAGGATTAAGATAACTGGAATACCTTTGTTCTCACCTAAAAGAATACATGAAGCGATGATTGCTGCAAGAGCTAATACGTGCTGGAATAAGAAAGCATATAAAGGCACAACTTCATAGCCTTTCTTAATCTTTGAAACACGGCTGTAGATGATACCTACTAGGTAAGCAATTACGATAACTGCAGTTACAGTCATGGTCTTTGAGAATACGATTGCACTCATGCCAGCTCTTACTTCAGCGCGTGATAAACCTGAAGCTAACTGCTCCTGGAAGTATCCTGGGCCAAATGATGGGAAGTATGAGGTGAACATGGTTAAGTAATCTGCTGGGAATGGGTTAATGGTAATACCATCTAACACAATCAGAGCTAAACCACGGAACAGTAACATACCTGCTAAGGTTACGATGAATGATGGGATGCGGATGTAAGCGATCCAGAAACCATGCCATGCACCGATTACGATACCTAACAGTAAGCATAGAGCCATTGACATATAAATGTTGTACTCGTTGTTAACCATGAGTACACCTGCTACTGCACCTACTAAAGCTACGATAGAACCTACAGACAAATCGATGTTACCGCAGCCGATGATTAAGAACAACATACCAACAGCTAGGATAATCACATAACTGTTCTGGTAAATAATGTTAGTAAAGTTTGAAGGTGAGAATAATGATCCATGACCTGTAGACTGAATTGCAATCTCGAATAGGATCATGACTAAAATTAACGCAATTAACAGAGTGTTGCGCTTTAACATGTTTAAGATATACATAACTTATTGCTCCACTGATTTTTTCTTACCGGAAGTGCGTAAAATTGCAGACATAATGCTTTCCTGTGATGCTTCAGAACGCGGCATCTCGCCTACGATCTTGCCTTCATTCATCACATAGATTCTGTCAGACATACCTAAAACTTCTGGTAATTCTGAAGAAATCATCAGCACTGCTTTACCTGCTTCCACGAGCTTGTTGATAAGGCAGTAAATTTCGTACTTAGCACCAACGTCGATACCACGGGTTGGCTCATCCAGGATTAGAACATCAGGTTCTGCGAACATCCATTTAGCAAGTAACACCTTCTGCTGGTTACCACCAGATAGGTTACCTACGTTCTGTAATACAGATGCGCACTTAACGTTTAAGTCCTGCTTTAACTCTTTAGCCTTTGCAAGCTCTAAGTCCTTATCAATAACCATATGGTCTGATACAGCCTCAAGATTTGCTAAAGTCATGTTAGTTGAAATAGGATTTTCAAGTACTAGACCATCACCTTTTCTGTCTTCAGTTACGTAAGCAAGTCCTGCTTCAATAGCCTGACGAACATTGTTGAGGTGAACTACCTTGCCGTTAATCTTTACTTCACCATGGATCTTGGTGCCGTATGAATGACCAAACAAGCTCTTTGCAAACTCAGTACGTCCTGCGCCCATAAGTCCTGCAAAACCAACTACCTCACCACGGTGGATCTTGATAGAAACATTGTCGTTTACTTTACGATCAGGATTTAATGGATGTGAAACGTTCCAGTTATTAACCTCTAATAAGATCTCATCTGAGACCTTATGCTCAGGTTTTCTCTTAGGGAAACGGTCAGTTAGAGCACGACCTACCATTCCGGCAATAATTCTGTCTTCTGATACGTTGTGATCGTTGTTATCTAAGGTTTCAATGGTTGAACCATCACGAACTACTGTAATTGAGTTTGCGATGTATGAAATCTCATTTAATTTGTGTGAAATGATGATTGATGTCATGCCCTCAGATCTGAATTTATCGATCAGCTCCAAGAGTTTTTGGGAATCAGATTCATTTAATGATGCTGTTGGTTCATCAAGAATTAACAGACGGCAGTTTTTGGAAATTGCTTTAGCGATTTCAACTAGTTGCTGCTTACCAACACCGATATCTTTAATTAAGGTATGAGGATCTTCATCAAGCCCCACAAGATCCATCAGTTCCTTTGCTCTCTGATAAGTTCTAGGCCAGTCGATTACGCCGTTTGAATAGGCTGCGGTTCTTTCGTTGCCAAGGAACATATTTTCAGCAATTGAAAGATAAGGTACCAGAGCCAGTTCCTGATGAATAATTACAATACCCTTGTCTTCAGAATCGTGGATCTGGTTAAATTTGCATGTTTCATCGTCAAAGATGATGTCGCCTTCATAAGAGCCGTAGGGATATACGCCGCTCAAGACGTTCATAAGGGTTGATTTTCCTGCACCGTTTTCACCGACAAGTGCATGAACCTCTCCCTCTTTCACCTCCAAGTTAACGTCTTTCAAGGCTGTTACCTTGCCAAAACGCTTGGTGATGTTTTTCATCTTAAGCAATATTTTTTGCTCGGTCATACTTATTCTCTTCTCCAAAACAGGCCGGTAAAACCGGCCTGTATCAAGGTTTAAAAATTAGTTTATTTCTAATTATTTAACTTCCTTTTCAGTGTAGTAACCTGAATCGATCAGGACTTCCTTTAAGTTATCCTTGGTTACAACAATTGGTGAGCACAGGTATGAAGGAATTACGCCTGTACCGTTGTTATAGGTCTTGGTATCGTTAACAGGAACTTCCTTGTTATCAACGATAGCATTTACCATCTTTACAACCTGATCAGCCAGAACACGGGTATCCTTGAATACTGACATGGTCTGCAGGCCACGCTTCATGTTCTTAACTGATGGCTTGTCACAGTCCTGACCTGTCAGGATTGGGAAATTGTCTGCTGTATAGCCTGATGCTGTCAGAGCATTGGTTACACCATTGGCAACAGAGTCATTTGATGACAGAACAACATCAAGCTTAACGCCGTCAGGACCGTAGCCTACTGATGAAATTAAGTTCTCCATACGCTTCTGAGCTTCTTCAGTTGACCAGTTTAAGGTAGCTACCTGCTCTTTCTTGGTCTGGCCTGACTTACATACAAGCTTGCCACTGTCTAAGTATGGCTGAAGGATGTCCATGGCACCACCGAAGAAGAAGTTTACGTTGTTGTCATCGATAGAACCTGTGAACAGCTCGATATTCTTAGGGGTTGTTGCATCATCCTTTAACTTTAATGCGTCTACAATGTAGTTACCCTGGATCTGTCCTACCTTGTAGTTATCAAAGGTTGCATAGTATGAAATTGCCTTTGAATTCATAATCAGACGGTCATATGAAACAACAGGAATACCCTTGTCGATAGCACCCTGCAGAGCAGTTGTCAGTGCGCCTCCGTCAATAGGAGCCACAACCAAAACATCAACATCACCAGAAATCATATTCTCAATCTGGCTTACCTGTGTAGGGATATCGTTATCGCCTGCGTATAAAAGTTCAACCTTGTGACCTGCTGCCTGTAACTGAGCTTCCAGATTGTGACCATCCTGGTTCCAGCGTTGCAGTGACTGAGTAGGCATTGATACACCGATAGTAGCTGCATTTGCTGATGAGAAAGCTGTACATGCTAAAACTGCGCAGCATAATGTGGTCAGAGTTGTCTTAATTTTCATAGTAAACCTCATGTTTGATTTGCATTTGTGCACGTGCACATAAATTATAGTAGAGCTTTATTTTTTAAAAATCACGAAAATATTTTTTTTCATATACAAAAATGGGAAACACATCAAACTTTTGTTTAATTCCTTGATTTTAAAACATTATTATTATTTTTTTTGATAATTTGTAGAATTTTTGATTTAAAAATTTGGAATTTTTTTATTTTTGCAAACGCTTACGTAAATTGCACAACCGTAACGATAAACCCGCTCAACTTCAAATTTTATCTTTTTGATTTTTATAAAATTAGATATTTTTTTCAGTTATCACACAACATGCTATATAGTGAATACTGTATATACCTTTGCGCTCAAACATTAGGTTAATATTGTGTAATACTTTTATAAAAATTGTGGAATATTTTCCACAATCAAATCTAGTTTGCTAGATTTATTATCTATTTTTGAAGAAAATTACGTTTGGCAAAATCCTGTGACAGGAGATCATCTGAGGCTTTTTTGAGCATCAGATGTTTAATAGATCATACTTTTTACGGAAGAGATTTTAGATAAAGAAACAATGTAACCGTTTACTTAATTATTACTTTTTTTATCAAGTAAATTTTGGTTTTTACAACCATCGTTGTTACCTAATTGACAGGCTAATTTGAAATATTTTAGAGCTAATTTTAAATCCTGCTTTACGCCCATGCTGTCTTTGTAGATGTAGCCTAGAAGGTTACATCCTAAGGCATTTTTGCCCTTACAAGAGATATCAAAGTACTCCCTAGCTTTCTTAAGATTTGGACTTATGCCTTGACCGAAGGTATACATAATTCCCAAGTTAGCGCAGGCAAGTGAGTCATGGAAAGAACAACTTGTGTTAAAAAGTTTAAAAGCTTTAGTGTAATCGCGTTCAACACCTTCACCGTTTTGATATACCGCACCTAGGTTGGTACAACCTTCAACTGAGCCTAAAGAACAACTCTTATCAAATAGATCATGGGCAGATTTAAAGTCTTCTTTTACCACTACACCATTTATGTACAAGATACCTAAGCTTGAACAGGCATTGCCGTTATCCCCTGCACAGCTTAATTCATAGGACTTAAAAGCTTTCTTAAGATCTTTTTCAACACCAAAACCTCGCTCATAGGCATATCCTAAATACAGACAGCCTTGAGGGTCATTCATTGAACAGCTTTTAGTCAGTAACTTTACAGCTTTTTTACCATCCATTTTAACGCTGATGCCTTTTTGGTACATCACACCTAAGTTAGCACAGCCTCTTGCATCATTTAAGGCACAGGACTTTTCAAACATGTCATGGCCGAACTTGATGTCACGAGGCACACCATTACCATTAGCATACATGTTACCTAAACTGGTACAGCCCTGACCATTATCTAAAAGACAGGCTTTTCTAAAATGCTCTGCTGCCTTTAGATAGGAAACATCCACGCCAATACCGGCATAATAAACAGTACCGATATTCGTACAGCCCTGCCCGTACTTTAAGTTACAGCCTTTAGTGTAAAGCTCTAGAGCTTTTTTAATACTCTGCTTTACAATGTCACCTTTTTCATACATTACACCAAGATAAGTGCAGGACTTACCGTCCTGACCTTTACAGCCTTTATTAAACGCATCTTTTGCTAAAGCATAACTGTGTCTTAAATCAGGTGACTTAATCTCAATTAAACCTAAATTGCCACAGGCCGGATAGTAACCGAAGTTACATGCCTTTTTATAGAATTCTTCAGCTGCTACAAAGTCAGTTTGAGCGGTATTTGGAATTACAAATTCTGAGGCGATTGACGAGCAGATCTCTCCATCTCCAAGAGTGCATGCTTTTAAGAATAACTGCTTTGACTTATCAGAGATTTTCTCAACACTGTTCCCCTTACTGTCTTTACCAGAAGCATAAGCTTTAGCTGCATTTACACAAGAAACAGCATCACCTGACAAACATTTAGCTTCAGCCTTCTCTGTCTCTGTTTTAAAACATCCTGTGAGTGTTACAGAGCAAAACAAGATTGCAGATGTGATGGATAGAGCCTTTAATAGACGTTTACGACCTAAACGTTTATCTCCAAAAGTAGCGGTTATTTTTGGTGTATGCATATGTGAACCTTATATTATCTACTCTTATTATATGCAACTTGGATTTATTTTTCGAACACATGATTCATGCTTATGTATGAAAGTGAACTTAAAACAATAATTATAATTTGGTAAAACCTTACAAGGATCCCCATAAACTCATTTGAAAAGATCAATCTTTATGGGAGCATGGTATATTAGGCTGAACAAAAACAATACTCGAGTAGTTACGATGTACGAAAACTCCAAAAGAGCCGGAAAATTGTCTTTTATGCTCACAGGTATAGGTATGGCTCCATGGGCTGCCATCATGCCTTACGTCAAAGACCGCTTAGCCTTAGATGAAATTTATTATGCACAGCTTTTACTATCCTTTGGTATCGGAGCTGTAATTGGTATGCCCTTAGCAGGGATTATTTGCAAAAGATTTGGCGTTAAAAATGTAATTGTCTTGGCTTTATTTCTACTGTTTTTAACAGTACTGGCAATAAGTAGCCCATCTATTGCCTACGTTCCTGCTATTGTGGCAGTAACTTTATGGGGATTTTTAATAGGAATTTTAGAGGTTGCTAACAACATCTATGGTACTTTCTTTGAAGATCTGACAAAGCAACATCTACTCTCAGGATTTCAGGCTTATTCAACAATAGGTTGCATCTTTTCAGCAATTATTTATCCAGTACTTTTGCCTTTTAATCTTTCTCCTTTTAGCGTTTCAATTTTAATAACTGTCCCTTGCCTCTTACTTATTCTCTTCTGCCATAAATATCTTATAAACACACATGGGCAGAGATCGGATGACAAATCTAAGAGTACCATTTCAACTGATAACACTGTTGTCAGTTTTCAAGAGAACTTTACAAAGTTCCATATTGTAATGGCGGGCATTGCCTGCTTATTGATGTTCTTATGTGAAGGCATGGTCTATGACTGGAGTGGTGTGTATCTTAATGTTAAATGCAATGTAAGTTTAGAGATTGCTGCTATTGGTTATGCAATCTTCCAGTTAGCTGTGGCCATTATGAGATTATTAGGTGACAGGTTAGTCTCTAAAATTGGCGGGACTAAACTTCTATGTACAGGAAGCATCATCGCTTTTATAACTCTTCAGTTTATCGCCTTTCATCATGAAGCTGTGGTTGTAATTACCTCATTTGCAATTGCAGGTCTTGCCTTAGGCAATGTGGTTCCTGTTATTATCTCAACTGTTGCAAAAAACTGTGGCAAGAATAAATCTGCGGCCATCTCAACAGTTGGCACTATAGGTTACTCAGGAGTTCTGATAGGTCCTGCTCTTTTAGGTCTATTAGCAGACAGATTTGGCCTTGAAATGATCTTCTCATTTGTGGGTGTATTAACTTTAGTGATGTGTGCGCTATGTTGGTATATTCTAAGTGCGAATAGTAAACGAATGGTTACAGATAATTAATTATCTTTCATATTGAATTACTGGCATAAAATGCCAGTGATTTTTCTTATGTAAAAAGTTCATAGATTAAACACTCATCATTGTTTTTTTTTATGCTTTGAACAATAATGAGGTTAGTATTCTTGAACAATTTTCTTAATGATAAATTTATGTTTGTAAACACAGATAATGAAACATTTAGAATGGTATTAAATTCTAATTATGTTGATAAATCAGGACTAATATCAATTTTAAATCATAAAATTAATTCAGAATATCGATTTATTTGTGTTTCTAGAGCTCGCAGATTTGGAAAATCTGTAACAGCTCATATGTTAAATGCATACTATTCAAAAGGATGTGATTCAGAAGCTTTATTTTCAAATTTGGAAATTTCTAAAGATTTGGATTTTAAAACTCATCTGAATAAATATGATGTCATCTATCTAGATATGCAATCTTTTGAACTGGATGATGAAGAGTCAAATAATTACCTTGAAACGCTCAACAAAAAAGTAACCAATGAGTTAATTCGACTTTATCCAGATCTGCTATCAGGTGCTCCAAATCCCCTAAATTTGCCAAAAGCCTTATCAATATTGAATAAAAAATTTGTATTCATTATTGATGAGTGGGACTTTCCTTTAAATCGTTATAAAAGTGATACTAAGCTTGTTGAAAAATACATTGATCTCCTAAGAAAACTATTCAAGGAAACAACTAACTCTAAAAACGTGCCTCTCGTTTATATGACAGGAATATTGCCCCTAGCTAGATATGATACACAGTCTGCTTTAAACAACTTCACCGAATTTACTATGGTAAACCCAGGTCCTTTTGCAAAATACTACGGTTTTACTGAAGATGAAGTAGCCAAGATCTGTAAAGAACACAATCTAGATCCTGTAAAGACAAAACTTTGGTATGAAGGATATCACTTTGGCGGTTATAGCATTTATAACCCTAACGCTATTGCAAAGCTGATTGTTTGTAGAGCATTTCTAAGTTACTGGTCTCAAACTGCATCCTATACAGCAGTAAAAAAGGCTATTGAAAGCAACTTTGCAAACTTAAGGGAAGATCTTGTAAAACTTTGTTCTGGAGATAGAGTATCAAATATTGATCTAGTCAGTTTGAATAACCAAAACGTAATGTTTTCCAAAAAAGACTCCGTTCTTTTGTATCTAATTCATTTAGGCTACTTGGCATATGATCTAGAAACAGGAAGTGTCTACTCTCCTAACGAAGAGACCAGGCGTGAGCTTATAAAATCAGTTGAAGAGTCTAATTGGCAACAATACACATCCGTTTATGATGAATCCAAGAGACTTATTGAAAGTGTTTTACAAAAAGACAACAAAACAGTTGCAAATCTCATATCGAAATTTCATGAAGAAAGAGTCTCTGTCATTGATTACAACAGTGAATCTGCATTAAAGCATGTCATATTGATGGCATTTTTAGCTACAGAAAAATACTATTTAAAACCAATTCAGGAATTACCTTCAGGAAAAGGATTTGCAGATATTGTTTACCTTCCAAACATAAGTTTTAAAGACAGACTGCCAGCTCTCATAATTGAACTTAAATATAAGCAAAAAGCAATAAGTGCAATTGAGCAAATAAAAGAAAGGCACTATGATTCTAAAATTAGGGAATTTGCTGACAGCATCCTATATGTTGGTATTAACTACGATCCACAAACAAAATATCATGAATGCATCATTGAAGAGGTCGAATTCAAATAAACATTCGTTTACTTTATAAACATTCTTATTTTAGGAGAGACAATTGTTAAATTTATGCAAAGTAATTTAACAAAATCTTAGCAAGTTTGAAAAATATATTTAACACAAATTTAACAATGTTAGTATCTGAACTTTGCTCGCGAAACTTAAACTTCCAATATATGTATAACTTATTTAGGAAGTTTTATGAAAAATGACAAATTACCTCACTATCTGAAAGCAATCATTGCTTCAGATCCTGAACTCGTAGCAATTCTCATTCAGAATACAAAAGAAGATAAAAACTATAGCTTTGACTTTAAGACATCTGAACAGAAGACTGCTCTAACGGGTATACTTCTAGGCTCAAACGGCTTTGAACTGTTCAAAAAGATCTTGACTGATCTTATTGATGAAAATGATTTCAATATTTCATATCTAAAAGAGTGCCTGTACTTTTCAGTACCATTCTTAGGTATTGCAAAAGTCTTCCCTTTCTTAAAAGAAGTAGGTAAGTTTGTGGGTAAGAATGAAATTTCACTTTCTAAACAAGATTATGCTGCAAAAGATAATTCAACAAATAACGATCTAAGACTCCACATTTTTGATACCAGAACAGTTTTTGGTATCAGTGAAAATGATGCTACTAATACCTTTAAAGAGAGCATCGACGAATTTGTTTTCAAGAAGTTCTATGAAAGAACACTCCTAACCTATAAACAAATGAAGAAAGATAATTATCTTGGATCGCTAAAATTTCTAGATTTTGCATTGCGACATTAACCTATCTAGGTAAGTGATCTTTTGATATCCAACGTTACAGTTACAAGAGCTCTTTCAAATTGCTGTTTGACATCTTCCTTGTTGGAAGCCAAATCATATAAAGAGTAATACATAAACAGCACTGAATAGAACCTTGAAGCCTCTGCATAAGGTTCTTTTATCTTTAAAGATTTAAAGATGTCACTTACATATGACACAGGACCTGATGATAAATATTGAGCATAAAGTCCTCTCATTTTCTCTGATTTATATTGCTCTATAGTTAATATTTTTCTAAAGGATGAAGCAAAGTCATCTTCAGTCCAATACCTGAACATCTCTAAAGAGAATCTAAACACATTCTCTAAAGAGACCTTTTGATAAGCATTAGGAGTTTTATTTAGACTCTGTGCAGGGACATTATTCACATCAGACTTTTCTTTATCGTTTTGTTCCATCTTTGACAAGATAGCATCAAAGATAGCTTGTTTACTTTCAAAGTGTCTGTATAGAGCTCCTTTTGTAATCGATAGAGCATCTGCAATCTGACTTGTAGATACAGCATCAAAGCCACTTTGAGCGAATAAATGTAAAGCTGTTTTTAGGATTTTACCTTTTGTTGAGGTCATAGTAGTATTAATACAATCTTATAACCGAGCGTTTACTAATATTAGTAAACTTTTGTTTACATTGTCAAGTAAAAAAAAAGATCTGGCATGAAACCAGATCAAAAAAAACAAAAATAACTACAGAGGATAAAATGTTAATTCTTAAGCTATCTACCTTCTTATAAGGAGATCAAATTCATCTTGCTCAATTAGGCCTTTTTCTAACAAGTCCTTTAATCTTTTTACTTTAGGATCATTAAGATCTATGGTCTCATCATCTACAGAATGTGCTTTAGCAGGTTCATAGCTTTCTGTTTGAGCGTCAGTTGAGTCACCTAGTAAGGATTCAGTTGAAGGTTCAGCTGTCTTTCTGTCTATGGCTTTACTTACAGTTGAGGCCAGATCTTGAGTTTTATCCACAAGATCTTTTGCAAAGCGAGCAATACCGTCACTGTCTAGAACGCTGTTTAACTGATGGTCCAGGCTCTCTTGAGCTGCCAGTTTTTCTAAATCAGGATCGATGCCACAAGCAAGATCAGGATCTACATAAACAATTGGTGTTCCATAGTACATACCTACCACATCTTCTACATGCTCTACATTCCATGCAGGCTTATCTTTAAAGTACCTTGCATACATAAACATAAAGCGCATGGTCTTTACTTTTGAGACATTCCAGCTATCAAGATTCTGACTGAAAGCTGCAGCGTCATAGAACATTGACGACATATTCTCAACAGAGGATACATCCCATTTATCTAAAGGTTGATTGAAGGAAGAGGCAAACTGGAACATACCGCGCATGTTCTTTACTTTAGAGACATTCCATGAATTTATTGGCTCGTTAAAATTCTTTGCGTAACAGAACATATAGCTCATATCAGTTACGTTAGATACATCCCAGGTTTCGATGCCATCAAAGAAGAATCTTGCCTGATCTCCTCCCCTTAAGGTTGGTTCAAACAAATGACTCATGTCGGTGATTTTAGAAGTATCAATATCAGCTAATTCGATTTCCTCATTTAAAATGAGTTTTCTCAGATCTTGCTTAGTTTTTGGACGATATTTCTTTCTCATAGTTGGCTCTTATGTTGTCTTGCTTTTATTATTTTTAACACATCACTTTAAATTCAGTCTATTACTGAATATCTACAATAGAATACGATTTATATGCCTTTTCTATAAAGAAAATATAGCTAAAAATTTAAAGAAAAAACATGCTAATAATCGCATTTCGCAAATTTTTACGAAATTTACGTAAATTAACGATAATTGCAAATTATTGCAAAAAAATTTTCATTCTAGGTATTTGAAATATCTAAAAATTAGTAAATATGTAAGCTATATCAAACATTCTCTTTATTAATATATGTAGAATTATTTTCAATATTTCTATTAATACAACTACAGCAATCTTATCGGGGTTCCCCATGTTTTCCAGACTGATTTCATATCTGTCTATAGCTTTATGCTCTTTTTATCTTACGGCTTGTTCTGGTCCAGAGACCGCTCAAGATGTATCTGTTGCATTTGTAAAATCTGCATATTCTGCCGATGTAAAGAAAACTTTAGATTGCATCGATTTTTCTTCAGCTGATAAACAGGATATCGAAGATCTTGAATCTAAGAAACTTGTTGAAGGAAAGTTATCTCAAGTACTTCCTGAAAAACAGAAAGAAATTGAGAAAGAAGCTGGTGGCATTAAGAAAATTCAGGCTGTTGAAGCAGTATTTAATAAAGATATGACTCAAGCTGAAATTAAGGTTGAGGTTGTATTCAACGGCAGATTAAAAGGAAAGACTTCTACTATTGAGCCTGTACGCCTAGTTAAGACCAAGCAGGGCTGGAAAGTACAAATAAAATAACGATTAGCAAATTTGGAGATAAAAATAATGACAGACTTTAAATCACTTTTAGCAATTATCGCTTGTTCTATTATGTTGTTTGCTTGTGGCGGTGCTAAGGCTCCTGAGGATGTAGCTACAGAATTTATCACTAACATCTATAACGCTAAGACTGATGATGCAGTTGCAATGCTTTATCTTGATGAAGAAAAAGAAGCTGATGAAAAAGACATGATGACTAAAAAGTTCAATGGCATGTTACCTCAGCAAAAGAAAGTTATTGATGAGCAGGCTGGCGGTGTAAAGGATATTAAAGCGTCTGAAGCTAAACTAAATGATAAGAAAGATAAAGCTACAGTTGAGGTTACTGTAACCTTTAATAAAGAGTTCAATGGCAAGTCTTCAAAAGTTGAGACCGTTAACTTAAAGAAAGTAAAAGATAACTGGAAGGTATCAATCCTTTAAATTTAGATCTTCAAATTTAGGTTATTTTCTTGAAGTTATCTAAAAAGATAGGCTTAAGCGCAGTTATCCTAATAATTGCGCTTTTGTTTTCTTTTCTCCTGCTCTCCACTACCATCTTCAAAGACTCTGACTTTGTAAGACGTTACCCTGTTTTTAATCTCAAAAATATAAATAAAGTAAAAGCAAATAACTTTGATATTAGTGCTGTTAAAGACAAAGTAAAGTTAGGAGATCTAGTCCTACGTGAAGGTACAGCCACAGACAGCAACGTCATTATGATGTTAAGCGCATCTGAATACTCTCATATTGGCATTATAACAGCAGTTCTACCTGAGATTATTGTCACTCACGCCACCACAGATGATGATCCAGAGCATGCAGACCAGGTCATCAAAACTCCTCTTTATGAATTCTGGAATTCAAAGAATGCTGTTGCCGGTATGCTGTTAAGACTTAACTTTATAAATGAGGATAATGTAAAAACAGTAATAGACAGTGTTAACAGTAAGTTAGGTCAGAGTTTTATCTTAACTTATAAAGGAAACAGTCAGGAACGCCCTATGTATTGCTCTATCTTAATTTACAGTGCGTTAAAAGAAGTGAATCAGGAGTTCTCTTTAAAATGGCAGTTTGTGGATATTCCTTTAGTTAGAGGAGATTACCTGTTTCCACAAGCTTTTATTGAAAGTAAAGACAGTAAGGTAATCTACAGTTTCTCTAAAAAAGAGTCCTCAAGATAGTATCTTGAGAACTGCTTTCACACAGTATAAAAGCTACACTGTTTAGTAGTTTTTAGTAATTACTTACTGATTTTATCAATTAACTCTAACTCTTCAGCACTAAAGTTAAGATTCTCTAATGCCTTGATGTTGTCTAGAATTTGTTCAGCCTTTGAAGCACCGATTAACACACTGGTTACAACATCCTGAGCTAATAACCAGGATAGAGACATCTCAGCTAAAGTCTGACCTCTTTGTAATGCAAGATCATTTAATTTTCTAATCTTGGCAATTACAGTTTCATTGAGATCGCTTTCTTTTAAGAAACGGCCGTCTGTTTTTACTCTACTATCCTCAGGAATCCCATTTAAGTAACGAGATGTTAATCTACCCTGAGCTAGTGGGCTGAAGGTAATTAAACCTTTTTGAGTTTCTTTTACAGCTTCTTTTAAGCCATTATTCTCAATGTCTCTTTCAAAGATAGAGTAGCGATTCTGATTGATTACAAAAGGAACATGTAGTTCTTCTAAAATGGCACAGGCTTGTTTTAGTTTCTCGCCATTGTAGTTTGATAAACCTACATATAAAGCTTTACCACTAGATACAGCAGTAGCTAGTGCGCCCATGGTCTCTTCTAGAGGAGTGTCAGGATCCATTCTGTGGTGATAGAAGATATCCACATACTCAAGTCCCATTCTCTTTAAACTCTGATCTAAACTTGCTAGCAGATACTTTCTTGAGCCCCAGTCACCATAAGGACCATCCCACATGGTATAGCCTGCTTTTGTTGAAATGATGAGCTCATCGCGATACTGACCTAAATCGTCTTTTAAGATCTTTTTAAAGTTCTCTTCAGCAGCTCCTGGACGAGGTCCATAGTTATTAGCTAAATCAAAATGAGTAATACCATTGTCAAAAGCTGTAGTACACAGCTTTCGCATATTCTCATAAACAGCAGTATCGCCAAAGTTATGCCAAAGACCTAATGATAGAGCTGGTAACTTTAAACCGCTCTTACCACAACGGCGGTATTCCATTGATTTATAACGTAAAGATGAAGCTTGATACATAAATATCTCCTTATTCTTATACGCTTAATTTTAAATAAATGAGGTTAAAAAAAAAGGAGATATAAAGAGTTTTACAGTCAGAGTTTTTATAGGATCTTAAGTACATCTTTATCTTAGGTAGCGACAAGTTGTTATTTATAAGCCTTTTCATATAAATCACATCGTCCATGGGATTGTTATAGTTAGCAGAGCATTCTTCAAAGCCGTATTTATGATACAGGCTAATAGCAGCTTTTAAGGGGGGGGGTGCGAATTCCAAATTTGATTCAACTATTTTCCACTAAAACTGCATTTCATTATCTTAACTTTAAACTTCATTCTTCCATTTAAATTCTTCGTTCTTTTATTTTTGTTCATCATTCCAGACTTATTCTTCTATCTTTTAAATCTAAATTTCATTCCATTATTTTTGTTCTTTAATCCGATATTTCTAAGCCATAAAAACAGCGCAAAGATCTCTTTGATATCATTGATGATAGGCAGAAGATTGGCTCGACAATTATAGCTAGTCAGCTTAAGAAGGCTACCATTCAGAAGGTCTTTGGAAATGATGCCAAGGGTGAGTCTAGCTACGATAGATTTATAAATCCTTGCATTGAAATCATATTACAAGGCGAATCTAGACGAACTGCAGAAGGAGAAAAACGTAAACAAGAAGCTTTAGCCTTGTAGTAAATTTAAATTCACAGAAAAGAGAAAGCTTACCGCTTTCTCTTTTATCGTAAGATAAGGTGTAATTTTAAGCCTCCAAAAGTCTCTTAGGGCGGAATAAAGCCACAGATCTCCTGTTAATCTAGCCCGCTGTTTTACATATCTGCATTCTGAACAATAGATCTCATAGTCAAAAGTAGATGACCAGTTCCTAGAAATACTCCTAAAATGCGCCTTGAAACAGCATAGAAATGGCTATTTTTAACTTTAAAAATTCAAAGATGAAGATTAGAAATATTGGAATTGAACAGAAATAAAATAATAGAACTCAAAAATAGAAAATCGCAGGTCAAAATTAAAAAATTAAGGTTCTCAAGATCTAGGATTTTAATTTAATGAACGCTAAAACAAGCTCTAGCGGAGTGTAAACTATGTGACTTAACTTTGTAACAACGCAAAAGAAGAGATAACCACTGATTTGGTGGAGACAGACCAACCAAATCCGAACCCAGAAAGTCTTCGACTTTCTTTAGTGTGATCGTCTGAGTACCGTGCTGATAGTTATAAGTCAGCACCAGCTTATCATCATACACATACACGGAATTGGCAAAGGTATCAACCAGCCGCTTCTGATAATCTCGGTCATTGGGATCACCATAACGAAACTGAGAAAACCAATGCTCCATATACTCTCGCGTCAGCTTCGGCTTTTGCAGTTCGGCTGTTGTGATGCTGACAGACAATTCCTCTCGCTGCTTTTCCAATTCTTCAAGCCACTGCTTGGTGGATGCAGTGAAGATGCCTTGCTGAATGGCGTTGAGCCTATTTTCGATGCTCTTTTCTGTTTCGGCAAGCGGACAACGGCACGTTCGATCCAGTCTTTTTTGACCGCCTTTTTGTCGCAGCCTTTCCTGCGCTTGGCATTGCCGCACTTATAGTAGTAATGCATCGCTCCGGTATGACTTTTTCCGCTTTCGCCCACCTTCATATGTTCACATTTTCCGCAGAACAGTTTCGTGGTCAGAAGAAAATCTTCATGCGCTTTCGCCATTGCGGGAGCGCGTTTATTTTTCTCCATTCGCTGTTGAACACGGTAGAACAAATCCTCCGGCACGATAGCAGGAACGCCGTCGGGAATGACCACATCCTGATAACTGTATTCTCCAATGTACTTGCTTTTTTTAGCAGCGCGTTGAAGCTGTTGGTGTTGAACGGCTTGCCGCGTTTGGTTGTCAGTCCACGCGAATTGAAATCTTCGATGATGGAGCGCACCGTTGCCCCCTCGGAATACCGTTCAAAGATTTCCACCACCAGCGGCGCAGTTTCAGGGTCGATCATCAGCTTCTGCGTCTGCTTGTCCAGCAGATATCCGAGGGGAATCCCGCCGCCGTTGTTCTTGCCTTTGAGCGCATTTTCTTTTTGCCCACGATGGATTTTCTCGGATAAATCTGCGGAATAGAATTCAGCATATCCCTCCAGCATGGATTCCAGAATGATACCCTCCGGACCGTCAGAGATATGCTCTTTGGCAGACACAACCTTTACGCCGTTCTTTTTCAGAATGTGCTTGTAGTGCGCGCTGTCGTAGCGGTCACGGGAGAAACGGTCGAGTTTCCAGACAAGGACGATTTCAAAGAGTCCCTTTGCACTGTATTTAACCATGTGCTGGAACTCCGGACGGTCAGCTATCTTGGCAGACAGAGCGCGGTCGATGTAACTGCCGACGATGGTCATTCAGTTTCGTTCGGCATAATCGGTACACTCGTGGAGCTGACCTTCAATGGACTCCTCCCGCTGGCTGTCGGAGGAATAGCGGGCATAAATTACTGCGTTCATTCTTCATCACCCGCACCGCTTTCCAGTGCAAGCTCGGTCAATTCACGCAGCTTGTTTTGCAGCAACTCCTTATCAGGCAAACAGAGGGTATAGTCAGAAACCAATGTAGGCGACATACTACGGCTGAGCGCATATTCTACAACGGCATCATCCTTGCTGGCGCAGAGAATAACACCAACACTTGGATTTTCATTCGGCTTTTTCACATCGCGGTCGAGCGCTTCCAAATAGAAGTTGATTTGTCCGATATGTTCCGGCTTGAATTTTCCAATCTTCAATTCAATTGGCACCAGGCAGGACAGCGCGCGGTTGTAGAACAGAAGATCAATATAAAAATCCTGGCCTCCGACCTGAACCCGGTATTCCTCGCCGATAAAAGTGAAATCCTTTCCGAATTCAAGAATGAACTGCTTCAGGTTATCCGTAATCGCCTTGCGGAGGCTGCGCTCGGAAAACTGTTCCGGAAGATCGAGAAATTCCAGCACATAGGTATCGAGAATGCTTCCTCGCACGTCCTGCGTAACCGATTCGGGCACCAGTTTCTTGGATGAAAGCATATAGCGTTCATAATAGGCACTGCTCATCTGCCGTTCCAACTCGCGCTTTGAATAATGCTCTTTCGCGCAGAGCGCCATATAAAAATGCCGTTCTTCCACAGTCTTAGAACCAGACATAATCAGCAGGTGATTTGTCCAGCTGATTTGTGTCACCAGTGGTGTCACAAATTCATCGTCCTTGTAAGTCTCATAAAACTGCTTCATGCGGTAAAGTCCGCGGCGGTTGAAACCCTTGACACCGGGATTTTCTTTGGCAACGTATGCGGCAACCTCATCAATAACTTTGTCTCCGAATTCAGAATCAGCGCACAGCGCAGACAGGCATTCGCCGACATTCCAATACATCTGAATCAGTTCCGCATTGACTGCTTTCAGTGCGCGGGTTCGGGCATTGTCAATGATGGAGATAATTTCATCAAACTGTCCCGTTTTTGGGGTTAATTCGCTGCTCATGCTTTCACATCCCCAAGCATTTGCATCATCACTTTCTTCAATTTCTCATTCATCGGAGATTCCGGATCAAAGCACATTTCTACAAATTGCGCAAGCTCGGGATTTCCTTCGCCAACCGGGGGCTTTGCCTGATATAGCTTGCCCTGCGGCTCGTCGCAGCGTGCGAAGATATAGTCCATCGAAACATCGAAATAGTCCGCATATTTCCGCAAAAGCTCCACAGTCGGTGTCGCTTGTCCGTTTTCATATCGGTTGATACTGGACTGCGTAGATCCGATTACATCGGCAAACTTAGCCTGAGAAAGTCCGATACTCTCACGAAGGGAACGCAGTCTGTTACCCAGTTGTTTCATAAAAAACAACCTCCTTTTCGGGTTAAATATAGTATAATCAAAATCTGGGATAATGTCAACCCAGATTTTGAAACTTTTGTGTGAATTTTACGACTGTTCTTGAATTTTTACAGAAAGGCTATTCATCAATTCCATAAAATCATCAACATATTGCCTATCAAGTATTTTACTTGGTGTGTGAGATAAATAATTGATATGATTGACACCGGTGAGTGAATCATATTTGCCCATTTCTTCGTGCTTAAGTGTCGTAGTAAAAATCACTTGATTGTCGATGGATTTTGATATCTCCAACACAGTTTTCTCTTTTCCGGTTGATAAGTCCTCCGCGCGGAAGGAATCGATTATTATAGGATAGTTGTGCCTCAGTATGTTCTGCAATGCAAAAAGCTTTACAAGATGGAATACAGTTGCCTCGCTTCCTGAATAGACCTCGTTTCGTTGGGTAAAAAGACTTGTAAACACAATATTTCCATCAGGATCAATTTGAGAATACAAATCATTCATCTTGTCCAATATGGATTTCAACAAGGCAGCCCTCTGCGCTTGAGTTTCCTGAGATGCGTTTTCATTAGCAACAAGCTGACTCTTTAGCGATGTAATTTCTGCGTCTATCTCTTTTATTCTACTTTCGGCATCTGACGCAGAGAAAATTTCTTTTTTATACGCGACTATTGATTCAAGAGATACACTTTCATCATCCATCAGTGATTGTAACTTTTCTTGTTCTGCACATATTTCCGCTGATAGCCGCTGAATTTCTTCTGTATATGCAGCTATTTTTTCAGTGATCGAAAGCATAATTTCATTTCGCATTTCAACGGTAGACACATCAAAGGAATATGATGTTTGCATATTTTCTCCGGTGCTAAATGAAATATTCGTGGAATTACAGTCCATGCAGCGTAATTCACCACAGGAAATGGTGCGATTTAAGGAGCGCAGTTCATTGATTGTATGTTCCCATTTGCTTTTCCGGGTTGTTGCTGCATTACGTAGTTTTCGAAGTTCCGTGATTTTTGCTTGCACCTTTTCTAAACTTGCAACTTTTTCACCAAAAGCTAATCTGTCGCTTTGCGCACTGAGATAAGATACCGGCGTTTTCTTCGATTTGAGTATTTTGTGCTGCTGTAGTAAAACTTTCTTCTCCTCGGAGAGCGTGTATATCTGTCTTTTGATTTCGTCAATTCTATCTTGAGAAAGCTGCTCACTACCCAGTCCTGCATATGCATAAAGCATTTCGATATAGTCCTGCTTGTTGTAAAAACCATGGTGAGCAATATTCGATGTATCTTTCTTATCCTGTCCAACAAAGAAAAGCTGAACATATAACACGGGATCAACAATTCTTGAAAGCTGATTTTTTACAATAGACGGAAGCGGAGAAATATGCTTATTCCAATATCGTTTGAGTTCGGAAACATTGTCAAAAATCAATACATAGGAAGCTTGCTTCAATACAAAGCCATCTCCAACTCGGCAAATTTGGAACGTTTTACCGCACTCCACAAACTCAACATAGTAATAATATCTTCGATACTCAAAAGAGGTTGGAAAAGTAGGATCATTACCTAATGCATACATCATTGACTGAATAACAATGGTTTTCCCCTTGTTATTATCATCACTAGAAATGATATTCAACCCATCGGTAAATCTGTTTTCAACAAATGCTTCTTTTGAATTACCGACAGCAACCTTTAAAATTTTCATTGTTGAATACCATCCTTTACGACTGAAATGAAATACTTTAGCGATATCGCATCAAAATCCGGACAACGCGACACACAGTTCGGCAATGCCTGGAGGCGTACAAACAGTTGCTGCACTGTCTCATTAGGATAGTCAACAATCAACTGATATGTATTCTCAAAAAGAAACCAGAAACCATCAGCAGCGTTCTTATTAAACAATGCACGACATAACGAACCCTGACAATCTTCAAGCATTTCGCGCTGCCTCTCAGGCGGCCATGTTCCATAAATAGAAACAAACGAAGCAGGAATGCCTTGGCTCAACGGATCGCGACTGATAATGCGTTGGAGCGTCATCAATCGGATCTCGTTATTGGTTAAGTGGCGACAATAATTCAACGCCTCATCTGTTGTCTCTATGACAACACCCTCGACCACGGATATATTTTTCTTGCTGGACTGTTTGTCTCGGATTTCATTAAAAATTGCATCGAGTACATTGTCTTCAGGAATGATATTGGGATGCTGCTTTATGATGGCTTTTACATATTCGCGTGGTTGCTTATCGTCATCTATTACAAATAATACAGATTTCAAAAAGCTATCAATATTTGCATCAGTCAGGTCCGCATCGTCTATATAGCCTTTCTTTTTCCCTTCTTCAACAAGCCCATCCTTCACCAATTTAATTGCATTGTCCTTGACATTTTCTATGCCAAAAACTATGAGAGAAGAATCAATTCTAAGCGTCCCTGAGACGCTACCAACAAACAAAATATACGCCTCAAACGAAAGCTCACTCATGTAGTTTTTGAATAGTGTTGTAAGTTCTCTACCGAGAGCTTTAGGACCAACATTATGTGCCCCTTTTGACTGCAAATCCCATAAGCGCGTTGCCATATTATCCATCCCAGTCAAATCATTGAAGAAATCGACAACAAAGTAATATATATCATTGCTGTCTGCGCGAAAATTCATTAAATACAGCAGCGCCTTTGTCTCGGCTTCAGCACCGGATTTACGCAATTTTTCTGACGATTTTACAGTATATGACATATAATTATCTCGCTTTCATCGGTAGAATAACTTTGAAAAGTAACCTGTTCTTACACATCCACATCTGCATCCGTATCAAACAGCGCGTCCAAAGCTGCGTTGTCGGTGATCGCCTTAACCTTGTTCCGTATCTGCACCTTTGCCATATCCAAACGATAAAAATGCTCTTTGTGGTCTGCCCCCATCTTCTTGCGGATAAGCTGAATACGGTTATAGGTAAATTGGTGCTTGTCGGCAAACTCAGCCAAGCCAACCGCTTTGGGAACGTTGTCGGTGCGGCTCGGATCGTGCGGTTCCAAAATGCTGTACGAATAGTTCTCGCTGTCTTTCTCGACGATCAGCAAGTCAGGGAACATCGGCAGCACCTTTCCCGCGCTCCGATACGGCACACAGAGAGACCAAGGCTTGCGGTCAAGATTACGCAGCCACGCATACGCTCCGTTCTGCATTTCTTCAAGCAAAACACCGTGTTCCCACGCATTGAGCGTCGTTTTGAAAACGCCGTCCTGCCCAATATAGATGTGCTTATCATAGGCGCGGCTATCCTCACCGATGGTAAAGCCCACGCTTGACGGCAAATGCCAATCAATATCCTGCGGTCTGTCCGTCGCGTCTGAGAGGCGTTCATACTCCATGCGCCGAGCGTCATTCAGTTTGCCGATTTTGGCGCGATATTTGTTGTACACTTCAGAAAACCGATCCTCGCACCAATCATTGATATGCTGCATTGCCCCGTTATGCCCTGTCAGCACAACAACCTCGATTTTTGCATCCTTATCGTCGATGCCTTGATTATGCTTGTAAATCCAATAGGCATAATCCAATCCATCACCGAGCTTTTTACCCGCCATCTTGAAATAGCGGTCAATATCGAACTCGGTCCCGATTAGACGATCAGCTTCGTCCACCCGGTAAGCGTTATCACCATAATCAAATGTCAACGATTTCAGATTAAAGCCTGTGATGGCCTGCGCGAGAGCGTCATATTCGCCCGCATTTTTGATAGTCTCGATCTCTGCCGCCATAAGCTGCACAATGGCTTTTTGCATATCGTGGTGAATGTTAATATCGATCATATCGTCCTTGACGGCGCGACAGAATTGCAGCAATCTCCGCAGGGGCGAGATTTTCCTTGCCGTTTCAATGCGGTATGTAATCAAGCGTCCGTCCATATCCGCAAATACATCAGCAAATTGCGGATCCTGATAGTAGGTAACGCCGGTACGGTTGGTGACGGTATCGGCAGGAATAATATCCTCGCCGCTGTTGAGCGCTTCCACAACCTCTTTAACGGTTTCCTCGTTGTAGTAGGGCAGGAACAGGCTGACCTCGTTCAGTTCATCGCTGGACGGTATGTGTCGCGCAAGCGGGGTACGCACCATGCGTCCCAAAAGCTGCGCGATATAGGTATAATCCTGTGCGCTGCGGAACGACATCATAACCTCGGCGCGGGGGGCAATCCCAGCCCGTGGAAAGGCTCATTTTGAAGATAACAAAATTCACATGATCGCTTTCCTCAATGCGGGATGCTTCCATGTAGGGGATCGTCCATGTGCCGACAGACAGCAGCTTTTTACTGTTCATACAATGCACAACCTCACCCTCGGCAAGAGGACGCCCAAGCTGCGTTTCAAGCATGGATAGGTAGGATTCGATTTCCGTCTGGCTGACAATTTTCTCGTTGCCGTCCTCCACCTGAATCACAAGGACAGGCTTGACGATACGGTTTTCCTTTTCATCGGCACAGTATTTCGCCCATTGTTCTGCTTTCCGCTGCCAGCTTGCAACCGCACCTTGAAACATCGTCATATCGGCATTGATGGCGATTTCGGGATAGTGGATCACAATGCGGTCCTTCAGCAGCCCGGACTCGCGCACTTCTTCGGGCTTGATAACCACTTTCAGTTCGGGAGACTCCGTATTCTCAATCAGCTTATGGAAACGCTGCGGCGTAGCGGTCACGCCAATGACAAGGGGCATTTTGCATAAGCCGTCTGCCGCACTCCCCATAATGAATTTCTGCATAATGGAACGCGCTGAGTTTTCCGCTTTGGCAGAGACATTCGTACCTCTGTGCGCCTCATCAATAACAAGATACAACTTGCCCTTGTATTCCTGCGCGGTATTTGTCAGTGTTTCCCAGATCGTGTATTGCCGCTTGTCCGATTTGTGCGTCAGCAGCTTATCGTTGCCGAGCTTCTGCGTGTTCAAAAAGTAGATATTGCCGCACTCCAAGCATTCGCTATCAAAGGCGGAATCAATGGTGTGCAGATTGCGCACACGGATTTTATCGGATTTGCTTTCAATCTTTCTGCGGGATTGCTCGTTCAGTTCGGGCATATCGGACAGCCACACAATAATAGCGTTGGGATCGCCCTGTGTTTCCGCAGACCCATAGAATATTTCTTCAAACAGCGCGGTCATGACGATGGTCTTGCCCGATCCGGTGGGCGCGGAGAAGGAGATAATCACTTGTTCCTCTGCGTCGGACAGGAGCATACTGTTTGCGCTGTTTATCCGTTTATGGAGATCAGAGAGTGCGTCCTCTTGAAATCCGAATAGTTTTTCTCTCATGGCTCATATCCTCCTGCTATTGATAACAAAATTATCAATATAGTCCCTGTATAGCTGCGTCACATTTCGGGTGCGAATCCGCGCTCCCATTTCCCTGTAAGAGTCCTCAGAGTTAGTGACAAGGTAAACATATTCGATACCGTCCCGCGCCTCAATTTCGCTCAAAAATGCACCAAAATACCGCTCGTCGATCAGCACAGCAAAATTGCTACCGTCGGGGATCAGCATATCGGGCAGTTCGCCGTCGGCAAGGACGGGACGCTTACCAACTGCACCCGCTTTCAGCCAAAGCATGGGCAAGATTTCCCGGAACTGCTGACCGAGGGCAACGCTGCTCTTATCCAAAAAGCCGAGTTTGAAATATTCTGCATTGGCGGCAAAGCCGTCAGACATAGGACGCTCGGTGCCGAGATATTCGCCTTTCAGCGGATTGCCGTTTACATCGTGTCCCTCAATGCTGCATACCGTCCGCGGCCAAGTGACATATCGGGCGATACCGAGCTTTTCCCATTCCTCATCGCCCTGTTGATTGCCATGCTTTTTCAATGTCTTTGCCTCATCGTCAGACACTTCGTTATTCGTCACCATAATGCAACGGCGATTGCCGCCGTCCTCTGCGTTGAGAAGATTGACCGCATGAAGCGTTGTGCCGCCTGCCAGCGAAAAAGTCAACGATGAGTGCATCGGGCTTGTCCGCAACGAAAAAGCGCAACGTGTCACGAACAGCATATAGTGACTTCGGGAATGAAAACCGCCGATCATGGAAAATATTATTGAGCAGTGTAGTCCCATATTCACTTGCAGAATGGGACTTCTTATGCCATATAGTCATCGGGCGAACATCTCTTTCCTTAGCGGACTTTAGTTCAATAATATATGCGCCGTCTTGATCTTGTCCTACAACATTATAGAGACCCTTTTTGAAATTTTCCACCTGACCTTCCGATAAATAATAACCCGTTCTTTTCTCGCCGTCCCAACACCCAAAACTCAGAAAATGCTGACGGTGTTTATCTATCAATGTCGCGGGTTGCAGGTTCCATGTGAGTTCTGTTCCGTTTGCTCCAATAGGCCACATAGCCACAGTTCCTTCGGGTGGTGTGTAGCTGTTTCTATCTTCGGCAATATCAAGGACGGGACCGTGACCGACAAACTTACCTGAATTGCTTTCAAAAAGAAGCGGATAGAACAAATTAGGACGATCTGTACGCTTTCCATGATTGCTTGCCTGTCTTAACAACGCTCTCAACCGTACAGTCTTGTCCCTATTGCCTCCTGCCTCATCTTCTTCTACTTCACGAAGCATATCTGTACCATTGGTAATGATAGCGGCAGCACCAATATAAACAAAATAAATGTATTCTTCGCAGCGCGAAAACTCATTGTCGCGTCTATTGCCTTTAGGGTTTATGACTGTTGAAATCATCTGTATTCTTGCTTCGGGGAACATTTCTTCCAATAGACAGCCGAGATGCAGATATTCCTTTTCATCAATCGTGACAATCAGTACCGAGTTTTCGGGATTGAGAATCCGTTTGGCAATTTTCAGCCGCCACTGCATCATAGACAGCCATTTGCTGTGACGGTAGCTGTCAGAGGAATCCACATAATCGTTGTTGTATTTCCAATCCCGCGCTCCCGTGTTGTAGGGCGGGTCTATGTAAATGCAATCAACCTGTTTGGGATAAAGGTATTCAAGAAACTGCAGCGCATGGAAATTGTCAGCCTCAATCAGCGTGTGCCACAAGCTGCTGCCCGGCGCATTTTCCACTCTGTCAATCGGAATAAGGGACGGAAAAATCGGATCGCCAAACTGAGCAACCGCTACAAGGCTATCCGTCCGACATTCGGATTTTTCGCCTGTTGCTTTGCTCACGATAACCGCCATATCGTCAGATATAGAGGACACAAAATACACATCTCGTATGTCCTCGCCCTTGACCGCGACAAGCGATCCCCGGCGCACCGGAACACCGTAAAGCGGCGTACATTCGGGCAAGTGATCCTCAAATACAAGCCCGAACTTTTTCTGTTTACTCAGGCGCGTGATCTCCTGCTGCAAGCGTTCACGCAAATTTTTATCCTCAATCTGTCGAATGAGATCGTTGATTGCTGCCATACTGTATTCCTCCATGCGTCTGACAATGGGTTAAACTATCGTCGTGAAAGACCTCACCCGATTCGGAAGGACTAAATTTCAGTCGCAAATTTCCGTGAGTTTCGGGGACGGTATTTCCGTGTTCATTCGCACCCGCGAGGGGGAACACCCCACATATTTTCGAGTTAGAGTCGCAGGAATTATTTCTGCGGCTCGTTTGAATTTGCGGCGGTTTTGATATACTTGCCGCTTTTAATTCTTGCATCGGCGGGCTTTGGTGCATCGTCCGGGATTGCCCAAGAATGACCGATACGCACAGCACCCGGTATGCGTTCTTCGTTACATAAAATCTGTATGCGCCGTTGGGAAATTCCCCACTTTTCGGCGGTCTGTGTAACAGACAAATACTTCATCGCACAACCTCCCGATTACAATGGACTCCGTTGTGTGCTTCTCTTGGAATCTCAAAAACTCATTATATTTTATGATCGTTTATACGAATAAAATCAAGAAATTTTCAGCAAAGTTCATAAAGTATTTTCAAAATCGAATAACAGGGTTTTGGGTACTCCCAACAAGACAAAATGAGCGAGGCGGCAGCTATGCCGAAACGCTCATTTTCGCCGTGTGTACTGACACTGGCTGTGCTTGCTATTCTCTCAAATCTCATATCCGCAGATATGCCGCGCTCTCGCTCCTTAAAAACCGAGGGCGCATTTTTTATTGAAATTTTCGTGTATCGTCGGACAAACGCCGAAAAAATGTCCGTTGGAAAGTGAAAGACTCATTTCAAAATTTGTTTTCTGCTGCCTCGCCCAAAACGGATTATTGTCCGTTGTAGGGAAAGGGACACACAAAAAGGAGTGATTTTATGGCAGACCGCACTCGCCCGATACGCATTGAGTTCTGCGTATCGGAACACGAAAACCAGCTTATTAAAAGCAAGATGGCGCAGCTTGGCACCCGCAACAGAGGTGCGTACCTCCGGAAAATGGCGATAGACGGTTACATCATCAAGGTGGACTACACCGAGCAAAAGAAGCTCGCTACGGCTGTCAGCAAGGTCGGCACAAACATCAATCAAATATGCCGCCGCATCAACAGTACAGGACATTTCTACGAGGACGATATAGCCGAGCTGAAAGCCAAGCAATCTTAGATATGGGAGCTGCTGAAACAATGCCAAAAGAACGAGTTATAGCCGCATTGGGATTGTCCATGTGTGGATTTTCCGCCGCCGGGTTTTCAGACGGTGGATAGACTGACCATCCAGACTGTTCCGTTATTGGATTTCAAGACGGCGGTTTTCCGAACGGTCACAGAGTATGAAATTCATACCCAAATCAATAAGAAATAATAAGAAATAAATTAACTCTCAATATAGTCATCTATCAATCTATCAATACAGTTTTGATGGATAGGATAGGATGGGATAGGAGGTCACAATGACAGAAAACTTTTTGCGTTTTACCATCGAAAGCCTTTCTGCGTCATACATACCGTTCCCGCGGTTTCTTATGGAGGACAGCCTTACGGATCTCTCCAACGATGCAAAGGTACTGTATGCTCTCATGCTAGACAGAGCCAGCATTTCAAAGGTCAATGGCTTTATCGAGGCGGACGGCACGATCCGTCTGTACTTCACTGTTGAACAGGCACAAAAGAAACTGCACTGCAGCAGACAATGTGCGACACGAATATTCAAGGAGTTGGAAGCCAGCGGATTGATCTACAGAAAGAAACAGGGGCTTGGAAAACCCGCGCTAATTACGCTCAATTATCCGTCCAGCGCGAAGCTGATCCAACCAAAGGAGACGGGTGAAACACTGTCAGAATAAAGGTCGAAAATCAGATAATTTATGCCCTATAAGCAGCGCAAACGCTGTGGGGCGTACCTTTACTTATCCGCGCCGCAAAACGCGCCTGTAAGCCGTGAAGGGAGGAAACGAATGGATAAAAGAAACACCATTGAGACAAACGAAATCGACACTGCCGAAATTCCGGAGTTTGTATATGAGTCTTTGGCAAGGAGTCTTTTGCCGGTCATTCAGAAGTATTACGAAAGCGATGAGGGCAGGACGGCATTTGCCGAATGGAAAGAGAAAAAGAATGCCGAGAAAAACGGTGCAACATAAAAACAGCGGGAGGATTGCCATGTGCGGCAATCCTCCCGTTTTGTCATTTACCAATCTTCAATTTCTGCGATATAAACAATAAATACGAACTCGTCTCCGATTGGATAAAGGTTCGGATTATATTGATTTGGTGGAGGTGCCGAGACTCGAACTCGGGTCCCAAAAGACTGCATCGTCGGCGCTACATGTTTAGGCAATCTTCGATCTTAGTACCCGCTGCGGACCGCCACGCCACGAAATACCCAGTCTGTAAGATTCATTTAATGCTTCAACCACAGACGGGGCATCCACACGATCTAGTGAAGAACCGACCCCAGTGCGACTAAGTGTCACTAGAAAGACTTAGAACTGAGGGCTTCGAGCAGGTTATTAAGCTGCTAAAGCGTAGGTTTCGTCGTTTGCGACTATTTTTATGCGACTTTTTAACGAGCTTTCGCCACTCGACATGCTCCTAGGAATTCGTGCTTCCGGTCGAAACCAAAATCACCCCCATAGGTTAAAGCGATTATACATTATCATTAAGCCTTTACAACAGCTTGTGATAAAAATTTACACATGCAATCAACTAACCGGATAACAAAACTCACGCAATTTTCACAAGTTAAAATGCTCTATAATTAGATGTTTTTCAAAATTTTTCTCTTTTAACTTCAAAAGTAACTTTGTCTGTTATAATGTGCGCACTTCAGTTAGGCCAATAAAATATCCATTCTGATACTTCTTATCAGGCTGTCTGAATTCCCTATATATATATCAATTTGTTACAAACTTGCAGTTTGGGTTTAAACCTAAGCTTTAGGATTTATTTTTATGAAAACCGCAAATCCTTTTGTGCCTGCGTTTATCACCTGCATGAGAGAAGGCTATTCTTTCAAGCTTTTCCGTGCTGATGTAATTGCAGGTCTTACTGTTGCCATTGTAGCTTTGCCTTTAGCTATGGCAATGGCAGTAGCATCTGGAGCTTCTCCTGATAAAGGTCTTGTAACAGCAGTAGTTGCAGGCTTCTTTATTTCTTTTTTAGGTGGTTCTAGAGTCCAAATCGGTGGTCCTACAGGTGCCTTTGTAGTAGTTATCTTTGATGTAATTCAGCGCTTTGGCTTTAATGGACTGATACTCGCGTCCATCATGGCAGGTATCATTCTGGTTATAGCTGGTTATGCAAAATTAGGAAAACTGATTAAATACATTCCTTACCCTGTTATCACCGGTTTTACCACAGGTATTGCTGTAATCATAGCCTCATCTCAGGTAAAAGATTTCTTAGGTCTTTCTGTACAAAACGTACCTGCTGACTTTTTAAACAAATGGTATGTTTATTTAACTAATTTAGATCAGACCTCAGTCTATGCTGTAATTTTAGGTGCCTTAGGTTTAGCTACTATCATTATCTGTAAGAAGGTATCTCCTAAGATCCCTTCATACTTGGTATCAATTCTGTTAATTTCAGCTATAGCATTCTTCTTTACAATGCCTGTTGATACTATCGGCAGCCGTTTCCCTAACCTACCTGAAGGTCTGCCTACACCTGTATGGCCAACCTTCTCATTAGAAGAAATTCGTGAGCTAGTACCATCAGCATTCACTATCGCATTCTTAGCTGGTATTGAAGCTTTACTGTCAGCTGTTGTTGCTGACGGGTTAATCGGACACAAGCACTCATTAAACCAGGAATTAGTAGGACAGGGTGTTGCAAATATCGCCTCGGGTATCTTCGGTGGTATTCCTGCAACTGGTGCAATTGCTCGTACTGCAACTAATATTAAAGCAGGTGGTAGAACCCCTGTTGCTGGTATCTTCCATGCGATCTTCTTATTAGTGTTCTTATACACTGCAATGGATATCTTAGCTTACATTCCTATGACTGCACTTGCTGCTGTGCTCTTCATGGTTTCATGGGGTATGTCTGACTTAAAACACTTTATCCAGATTGCAAAGATCAGCCCTTCAGACAGAACCATTCTGTTCTTAACTTTCTTCTTGACCGTAATGGTTGATCTGACCGTAGCTATCGGTGTTGGTGTAACCTTTGCTTCATTATTATTCATGAGGCATATGGCTCGTTCTGTTGAAGTAAGACGTCAGAAACATACAGCTGATGAGTATGAGTCTCAGGACGGTGAATTAGTAACCGACGATACCATTGAAATTCCTGATGACGTAATCGTGCTGCAGATCAATGGTCCATTATTCTACGGCTTTGCAGCAGAGTTCTGTGATAAGTTAAAGTCATTAGAAGATATGCCAAGAATTCTGATCTTACGTATGCGCTTTATGCCTTATCTAGACGCATCAGGTGAGAACTCTATTGAAGACATTATTAAGATCTGCCGTGAGCATAAGACTTATGTAATTTTCTCAGCTGTAAGACCACAGCCTCGTACTATCTTACAAAAAGCTGGTATTCATAAGAATCTTGATGGTGCGATTGCTGTTGATTTTGAGCATGCTCTTGAGATGGCAAAACAGCTTTTAGCAGATAAGGACTTTATGAACAAGCACGCTGATCCATGTGCTCATAAATAAGGTTTGATTTTCATTTATAAGAATGCCGGACACTGTCCGGCATTTTTGTAATCTCTCTTTTTACATTTACCTTTAGATAAAAGGCAAAAGATTATCTAAAAGACTTCTTCATGATACGCTCTTTATCACGAGCCCATTGCTTATCTTTAATAGAGTCTCTCTTATCATGATCCTGCTTACCACGAGCCACACCAATTTCTAGCTTTGCCCATGAACCTTTCCAATACATCTTTAAAGGAATTAAAGTATAGCCCTGTCTTTGAACACAGCCTGTAAGCTTATCGATTTCACGTCTTGATAAAAGCAGTTTTCTAGTACGGGTAGGATCACTTACAACAAAGGCACAGCTTGTCTTTAAAGGATTGATGATAGAGCCTAACATAATCACTTCACCATCTTTTACGGTTACATAAGCCTCTGAAATATTACACTTGCCAGCTCTTAAAGATTTTACTTCCCAGCCTTGTAACTCAAGACCTGCTTCATATCTGTCTTCAATAAAATATTCAAAGGTAGCTTTGCGGTTAACAGCAATCATGTTACTGCTTTGTTTTTCTTTCTTTGCCACGGAAAATGCCCCTTGATTAAAGACGCATTTCAAGTAAAACGCGCCTTTATTTTTTCATTAGTCTAACTTTTTAGACTTATAGATTGTTCTTAACAAATTTAGCTTTGATAAATTAACTTGTTCAAGTTCTCATTAATTTGACTTGCCTTTCAGAATTGTACAGAAAAACATGCCACAACTTCAAATAATCTAAAAAAATTTACAACCGTACCGACAATTTCAAATAGAATATAAAGAACTACTAGTTTTTATTAATAGCATATTCCAAAATTGTATAGTACTGACCGTTATGTATCGTCAGTATCAACACCCCAGTGCCGTAAGGTATATAGAGGCTGTATATGGAAAATTATAATAACGAAAACGATTTGGCTCAGCAAGAAAACGACCTATCACAAACAGGATCTTCTCTTGAGCAAATAACAGAGCAGAACAGTGTTACAGAACAAAGCGCACATTCAGATAATGATTTTGAAGATACAAGTGCAGAGAGATCCACCTTTTCTGTAAGTGATAATGCTTACAAATCAGCTCCTTTCTTTAAATCACTATTCTCCTTAAAGTTTGGTGATATCTCGATTGTGCATAGAATTATTTTATCTTTTGCACTCTCAATATTAATTTTTGCTGTAGGTTCTGTCTGCATTATTTCTAATATCAACTCTTATGTTGATCAGCGCAACAGTATTGAAAAGCTTTACTCTGATTTAAATGCCATTAACAGTGCCTTTATTGAATTAAGCCATGACAATCATGATGGTCAGGCCATCTCTATTGCCAAACAGGCTTTAGACAGTATTAACCGAGGCTTGAATTCAGAGAAAGGAAAAGCCTTCTTTACAGTAAATCAAAGCGCAATTGATTTACGCTCAGCTGTTTTTGACTTTTCAAGCAACGCCAACTCAATCTTACAGAACAACTCTAATGAGGACTCCTTCTATAAAGAATTAAGATCCTGCTCTGAGGTTTTAACAAAGATTGACTCTTTGATTAAAAACGGCAAGTTAGATGCTAAAGCCTATAACAAAGTGCTTTACTCTTTATATGCTGTTTTAATCGTCACTATTTTAGTATCTGTACTGCAATCACTATTCTTATCAAAATCACTTAACAGCGAAGTTAAGCACGTTTGGAAGTCTTTATTAAAGATTGCCTCAGGAGACTTTAGACGTGACAGAGACAAGATCAAGCGCAAAAACGAGATTGGCTCCATCGATGGCTTAGTTGATAATGTCGCTTTCTCAATGCAGAAAACTGTGAATAAGTTAAATAATGATTTCTGCAAGATGGTGGACATGGTTAACCATAATTCATCTATGCTTGATAATGCTGCAGATGCTATGTCAACACAGAGATCAAAAGCTCATTCTGTAGCACAAGCTACTGCGAATATGGAAAACTCCATTGAAAAAGTAACAGAATTTGCCCGTTCTACCCTGTCAGAAGTTAAGACCGCAGAAACAGCTTCAGATACCTGCCGTTGCACCATGCAGGATAACATCACCACTAATCACACCTTAGCTGATAAGTTACGTGATACATCTGTTGCTATTCAAAAGATTAACGAAATGGGTGAGCAGATTAACTCTATCGTTAAAACTATTGCTGCTATTGCTGATCAGACTAACCTGTTAGCTTTGAACGCAACCATTGAGGCTGCCCGCTCCGGTGAACATGGTAAAGGATTTGCCGTTGTTGCTAACGAAGTTCGTGATTTGGCTAAAAAGACAGCTACCTCAACAGATGAGGTTACCGACACCATTTCTAACCTATCAAAGGCTGTGGAGACCTGCGTTAAGGTTGTAGCATCCTGCGAAGAAGAAATGAACAACTCTGTTCAGCAAAGCTCTAAAGCAAACTCTGCTATAGAAGAGATTATGGGCATTATCGCAACAATTACCGATATGTCTGAGCAGATTGTACAATCCTGTCAGGAACAGACATCTATTGCTGCTGATGTTAACCATTCTATTGAAAACATCAATGCGATTACAGAAGAGTGCTTTACTCACATTGATGACACCAAGCAGTCTGTTCATCAGATTAGAAACTTAGCTCAAAATCAGGTTGAAAAGTTATCATCATTTATCGTTGATGAAGACAAGTAGCTAACGCTTTAATCTCTATTCAGTTTTTCTCATAAGTATGTCAACAAAAAAAATGTTGGCATACTTTTTTCATATATCTTACTGATGACGAAATTTTGCCGTGCAAAATTTCATCAATAATATATGGAGAGAAAAATGGCCTTATATCTTAATACAAACCTTTCAGCAAGACTTGCTCAAAGGACTGTGAACAGACAGACTGCCCGTCTTGATACATCTTATGAAAGATTGTCTAGTGGTTTGAGAATTAACTCTGCCAAAGATGATCCAGCAGGAGTTCAGACATCAGACAGACTTACTGTACAGTTAAACTCTTTAAATCAGACCAACCGTAATGCCCAAAACGCCATTGCCTATGCTCAGACAGCAGAAGGTGCGATGGAAGAAATTACTACCATGTTGCAGAGAATTCGTACTCTTGCAGTACAGTCAGCTAACGGCACTAATGCAACAGATAACCGTATTGCGCTACAGGATGAGGTTGATCAGTTAAACGAAGAAATTGGTCGTATTGCCCGTGATACCACTTTCGGTGGCCAGGATCTTTTAAACGGCAATGCCTCAATTGCAAGATTCCAGATTAGTCCAGATCCTGGTTCAATCATTAAAATTGACCTTTCAACAGGTTTTGATACTAATTCATTAGCAACACTAGCTGCTAAAATTTCAGGCTCTGATACCTTTAAATTACCTGAAGGCTCTACCTTAACCGTATCTGAGTTTAAGTTCTCTGATGTGTTCTCTTATCAGGTAAATGGCAAAGGTATTGATATCAGCTCTATGTCTAATGCTCAGGTTGTTTTAGCAGGTATTGATTATTTAATGACAGCTGTTGATTCAAAAAGATCTGAGTTAGGAGCAGTTCAGAACCGTCTTGAGTCAACCATTAGAAACCAGGAGAATATCTCTGAGAACGTTTCAGATTCACGCGCCCAAATTCGTGATACTGATTATGCAGAGGAAGTTTCCAATATGACAGCAGCTCAAATTCTGCAACAGGGTGCTGTTACAATTCTAACTCAGGCAAATCAGAAGCCTCAGATGGCTCTGCAGATGCTGCAGGAAAGTTAATAAAACACGCAAACATCATACAAAAATGTAATCTCCATTTTTCTCTTGAAGACCGCCTAAGGCGGTCTTCTTATTTGTGCTATTTTTCCTAGAAAAAGCCTATTCCATGTTACAATGTACTAGTCATTTACATGAGGAAATTTATGGCTCAGTTCATTTATACAATGAATAGGGTGGGCAAAATTGTTCCCCCTAAACGTCAAATCTTAAAAGACATCTCCCTGTCATTTTTCCCTGGAGCAAAAATTGGTGTTTTAGGTTTAAATGGTGCAGGTAAATCTACATTAATTAAGATCATGGCAGGTGTTGATACCGATTATGAAGGTGAGGCAAGACCACAACCTGGTATTAAAATCGGTTATCTTCCACAGGAACCTGTACTTGATCCTGAAAAGACTGTAAAAGAAGTAATCGAAGAGTCTTTCGTTGAAGTTACTAATGCCTTAAAACGTCTGGATGAGGTATATGCTGAATATGCTGACGAAAACGCTGATTTTGATGCTTTAGCTAAAGAACAGGCTAAGCTCGAGGCAATCATTCAAGCTCATGATGGTCACAATATCGAAGTTCAAATTGATAAGGCATCAGATGCCTTAAGACTTCCTCCTGCAGAAAGAAAGATTAAAGTTCTCTCAGGTGGTGAAAGACGTCGTGTAGCTTTATGCCGTCTATTATTAGAAAAGCCAGATATGCTGCTTTTAGATGAGCCTACCAACCATCTTGATGCTGAATCTATTGACTGGTTAGAGCAGTTCTTACATCAGTACCCAGGAACTGTGGTAGCTGTTACCCACGATAGATACTTCTTAGATAATGTAGCAGGCTGGATCTTAGAGTTAGACCGTGGTGAGGGTATTCCTTGGGAAGGCAACTACTCTAGTTGGCTTGATCAGAAAGATAAGCGTCTGCAGATTGAAGAGAACACAGAATCAGCAAGACGTCGTTCTATTGAGCGAGAGCTTGAATGGGTTCGTCAGGGGGCTAAGGGCCGTCATGCTAAATCTAAAGCTCGTATGGCAAGATTTGAAGAGTTATCTTCAGTTGAATATCAGACCCGTAACGAAACTAACGAATTATATATTCCACCAGGGCCTCGTTTAGGTGAGACTGTGCTTGAGGTTAACAACCTGTGCAAGTCTTATGATGATCAGATGTTAATCGACGATTTAACCTTTAGCATTCCTAAGGGCGCTATCGTAGGTATCATCGGACCTAACGGTGCCGGTAAGTCTACCCTGTTCAGAATGATAACCGGTATTGAAAAGCCAGATTCAGGTTCTATTAAGTTAGGTGATACTGTAGTTACCGCTTATGTAGAGCAGTTCCGCGACCAGATGAAAGACAGCAACACTGTTTATGAGGAAATCTCTCAAGGTCAGGATATCTTAAAGGTGGGATCATACGAGATCCCTTCACGAGCTTATATTGGTCGTTTCAACTTCAGAGGCACCGATCAGCAAAAACGTGTTGGCGATTTATCAGGTGGTGAAAGAGGTCGTTTACAGTTAGCAAAACTGTTACAGGTAGGCGGTAACTTATTACTGCTAGACGAGCCTACTAACGATCTTGATGTTGAAACCTTACGTGCTCTTGAGAACGCATTACTGGAGTTCCCAGGTTCTGCTATGGTTATCTCTCATGACCGCTGGTTCCTGGACAGAATTGCAACTCACATCTTAGACTACGGTGATGAAGGAAAGGTCTCATTCTTTGAGGGTAACTACACTGAGTATGAAGCTTGGAAGAAAGCAAATCTTGGTGAAGATGCAATGCCTCACAGATTAAAGTTCAAGAAAGTAACTAAGTAGTTTTACTAAGTTAACTCTCTTAACAATGGCTCTTTAAAAGAGCCATTGTTATTTTTGAGGAACAAGTTGATTTTAGACTTTGCTAAATTGAGAGAATTTTCTTACTTTAGGATCAGCATTAAACACTGCTGCAATTCTTATAAGCTTCTCTTTTTTAGGCTCAGTATTGCCATAGTCTCGTGACTTAATCTGTTCTACTGCTTCACTCAATTTTGTCTTTGCTGCATTATCATTTTCAGCATACTTTAATTCAAAAACTAAGCGTCTGTTTTTAGTATCAATGATTAAATCAGCTCTTCCTTTTGAAGAGTGACTTTCAGTAGTTGCTTCAATACCCGCTCCAATTAAGAATAGGTATAGGTAGTTCTGTACCGCAGCTTCACTGTTAATAGGGAAATGATCATAAGATACTGAATTTATAACTGAGTTAAATCTATCTATGATATCTTCTATCTCACCTGCATCTAATAAGTCTCTTACACCTTTAGCTAAAGCATAGATACCTTCCTTATAAAAGTTGATTGCAAGTAATCTGTTTAAGGCTTTATAGATTTCACCATTTGGAATACCCAAATCTACTGTAAGATCTCCACTAGTTAAAGCAGAGCGTAAGGTTAAGTAGCCTGTCTGGCACATCAGTACATTCTGATTGATAGTAGTTAAAGATGTTGGATTTAAAAAATCGTTAACGGGAATTGTTATAGGATTTTCTTTATTTAAATAGTCAAAAGAATTTAGCTCATGAGTTTTTAAATAGTTAACTAGGATTGATGGTAATCCACCATTGTCGTACCAGTACTCTCCAAAGTATACAAGTTTATTAGATACCACACTTTTAAAAAATTTATTTACAGACCAGGTACTGAATACTTTCTTTTTATAGAATTCATCAAAACAGTAGCCATCATAGTTCTTGGCAAGTCTATCTAACAAAGATTCAATCTGATCTTCGGTTACGTTATCTACAGTGCAGTTATTCTCACAGGAAGCGGCAAGCTTTAAATAATCGATGTAGTACTTTTTTATCTCGTCGCGGGTAAAGCCTATCATCTGAGAATAGGCACTTGCATTGGTAATATCTCTGATATCAGAGCCAACTGAAAATATCGCTACATCTTTTAATCTGGTGACACCAGT